>Ga0209415_10001303_pt1 | contig 47702 bp, 45 predicted proteins | sample PeaSoiSIISIP2007_FD_187696 | JGI IMG/M metagenome (GOLD analysis project Ga0209415, IMG submission 187696) | Peat soil microbial communities from Weissenstadt, Germany - SII-SIP-2007 (SPAdes) (version 2) | ecosystem: Environmental > Terrestrial > Soil > Wetlands > Peat | place: Germany... | reverse complement strand
GAGGAGCTTGAGGTGCGGTGCTGCAAACTCGGGGCCACCCACCAGATACCCACGAGCGGTGCACTCAACGTCAGGTGTCACCAGCCGAATCCTTCCGCCGGGAGCGAGGGCCTCGTAGCAGTTGTGGAGGACAATCCGGCCCGCGGCGAGGTCGAAGTGTTCGATCACGTTGTCCCCATAGATCCTCCACACCCCTGAGCCCTGAAGTGGCCAGCGCTTGGTCAGGTCGAGGTATGCCTCCGCTCCTCGGTCGATGTCGGTGTTGATCCAGCCCGGGAGCCGGGCTCGCCCAGCCCCGATCGACACGTTGGCGCGGTCGCCCGCTCTGCTAAGCGCCCGTGCGAACCTTTGTCGCCCCAGTGGCGCGTGAGCGAGCCGCAGGGCTTTGATGGCGCTAGACATCAAAGCCCACTGCAGCCCGCCGACCTTCTGAGATTCAAACCACTGGAGGACTCGTTGCCGGATCACCAGGGAAAAACTCTAACGATCGGTCGTGGGTCCGTTCAGTCACACAACGCCGGCTGTTGGGCGGCAGAGCGAGGAGGGTGACGTGGCCAAGTTCGTGCTGGCCTACCGAGGGGGCGCGATGGCGGAGGGCGAGGCGGCCATGGCCGCCGCCATGGAGCGCTGGGAGAACTGGTTCGCCTCGTTGGGCGACGCCGTCGTCGACTGGGGCAGCCCGTTCGGCCCGTCGGCCACGGTGTCGTCCGACGGGAGCGTGGCCGCGAGCACGGCCTCGGCCCTCACGGGCTACTCCATCATCACGGCAGACAGTCTCGACGGGGCGGCCCGGGCCGCGAGGAGCTGCCCGGTCCTCGAGGCCGGTGGCTCCGTCGAGGTCTACGAGGCGACGCCGATCGGCTGATAGACCGGTCGGGGCGGGCGAGGCCGGCCGGCCCTGCGCGGACCGGACCGCTCCCGGCCCGGGTGCCGACGACCGAGGCCGTCAGACCAGGTGGTGGAACCAGGTCCAGACGGCGGGATCGCCGATCCGCTGGTACCAGAGGGCCGCGAACTGGGCCACCACGCCCAGCCAGAGCACCCAACGCTCCGAGGTGGTCAAGTGCTGGGGGAGGACCGTGAGACCCATCACGGCGAGGAGCAGCACGGTCGCCGTCTGGGAGAGCGGCACCCCCAACCAGCGGTCGGCGATGACGCAGGCCACGGGCAGGACGCAGGCGAGGGACCCGAGGGGCCGGCGCCGGAGCACGAATGCGGCGGTGATGACGAGGACCGGCGCCAGCACCAGGTCGTGCGCGGTCAGCGAGACGGCACGCGTCAGGGCGGCGGCGGCCCCGCTGCGGAACGTGAAGACGCCCGGGCTCTGGTGGGAGAAGCTGGCGACCCACGAGCCGGTGAAGCGCCACTGGAGGAACATCCATCCGGCCAGGGCCGCGGCCGCCGGGAACACGATCACCGCCACCGCCGCCCGCGTGCGGGCGAACTCGCGGACGCGATGGGTCTCGGCCGAGACGAGCACCGTGGCCAGACCGCCGGCCAGCGCGAACACCGGCACGGCGGGGGAACACATCGTCGCCGCCCCGAAGGCCAACCCGGCCACGAACCCGCTCTCGGTGCTGCGGTTCACGACGAAGTCGAGCAGCCTGGTCAAGGCGACCGACAGGAGCGTCAAGGTGAGGATCGCCCCGAAGTCCTGGGTCGCGCCATACCAGAAGACGGGCGTGAACACGACCCCCGCCACGAGCAGCGGCGCCACCCGGAGCGGCACCGAGCGAAGGACGAGCCGCTCGATGGTGAGCTGCACGAGGATGCCGGCACAGACGGCGCCCGCGATGGTGAGCGCGTACGCGCCGCCCGGCAGGGCGCGGGCGATGGCGAGCGTGAGCGGCGGGTACGACTGAGAGACCCACCCGAGGCCCGACGTCCACTCCAGCGCGACGGCATGGGCGTGCAGCTGCGCGTTGAGGGGGGCGGTCAACCCGAGGCGTGAGGTCAACTCCCCCAGCGCGACGAAGGGCAACGCCATGAGCAGGCGTGCGGCCCAGCGCGCCGAGGTGCGACTCGGCCATCGCTCCTGGCGCCACCTAAGGAATATCGGAGCTGCCAGCGTGGTCGCTGGTGAGCCCATGTTCCGTCTTCTCCCAGTAGTGCGGCTTCACGATCAACTGCCAGAGCGCCTTGTAGGCGGCCAACGAGTGCAGCAGCCAGTAGAAGGGGTTGAGGAGCGCCCAGAGCACGAGGCGGTAGCGCCCGCGCTTGAAGACACCCATCATCGAGACGTAGATCATCATGGCGTTGCCGATGATGAGACAGGCGATGCTCACCCAGAGCACCCAACCCGGGAAGTAGGGGGCGATCTGCTTGGGTCCGATGATCATAGTGACGGCGAACAGCACGTAGAGCGGCGGCACACAGAGGAACGAGACCGGTGTCCCCCCCACCAGCAACGCGAAGCCCAAGGCCTTGGTCCAGCCGGTCTTGCGCACCAGCTCGATCGGGTTGCGCAGGTGGACCAGAGTGGTCTGCAGGTAGCCCTTGATCCAGCGCGACCGCTGACGGACGAAGTTGCCGTAGGCGCTGTTGGCCTCCTCGAAGGTGGTCGACGAGATCACGCCTACCGTCTCCCCCAGGGCGGCCGACCGGATCCCGAGGTCGGCGTCCTCGGTCACGTTGAAGGGGTCCCAACCCCCGAGACGACGCAGCGCGTCGGTTCGGAAATGGTTGGACGTCCCGCCGAGCGGGATCGGCAGCTCCAGAGCCTCGAGCCCGGGCAGCATGTAGTCGAACCAGAACGAGTACTCGAGGGTGAACATCCGCGTGAGCGCGTTCTCTTCGGCGTTGAAGTAGTTGAGCGCCGCCTGCACGCACACCTGCCGCTCATCGGCGCGTCGGAAGGCGACCAGTGCCGCCTTCAGCTGTTGGGCCTCCGGACGGTCCTCGGCGTCGTAGATGACGAGGAACTCGCCACGCGCCAAGAAGAGGCCCACGTTGCAGGCCTTGGGCTTGGTCTGGGGCTGTCCGGGCGGGACGGTCACGATCGTCACGTTGTCCGGTGGGCGCGCCGCCATGGCGGCCTCCCGGGTCTCGGCGTCGTCCGCTTCGAGCAAGAGGAGGATCTCCACCTTCTCGGCCGGGTAGTCGAGTCGGGAAAGGTTGGCGATGAGTGCCCCGACCACGTTCGCCTCGCGGTAGGCGGGCACGAGGATCGTGTAGAGCGGCAACTCGTCGTCGCGCAGGGCGGCCACCTCGTCGCGGGTGACCGACTCGGCGTACTCGTAGCGCGAGCCGAACATACAGATGGCGAACTTGAAGAACACCGAGACCAAGAATCCGAGGCCGACCGCCCCCGAGACGACCACCGCAGTGCCCACGGGCGCCAGGAAGAAGCCCTCGGCCACGATCACTAGGAACGCGATGAAGAAGACGCGCTGCGCGTTGTTCAGCACTTTGCGGGCCGAGCGCGACTCGTCCCGCTGCCACAACCCGAGGACCGCCTCGTCGAGGATCTGATCCGCGAAGCAGCGGCTGACGCACTTGCGGATGTCCCAGTCGGTCGTGGCGACCAGGCGGATCGGCGCCTGGAGTGCGTTCGCCAGGGCGCTAGCACGCTCAGGGGACGGGGGCTCCGCCGTGGCTACGATCATCGACCCGTCGCCCAAGCGCCGGATAGGCATCCACAGCTCGCTCGTGAGCCGCCGGGGATCGATGGACGCGAGAAGACTGAGATCGATTGGTTCGGTGGTCAGATCGACGAACGGGCACTGCCACATCTGGGAGAGCACGCGGTAGACGTCGAGGCGGCGGACCAACCCCGAAGCGATGAGGATGCTCCCGAGGCGCGATCCGGTTCGCTGCTGGACGCCGAGCGCCCATCCCAGCTCCGCCTCGCCGATCAGGCCGCGTTGGACGAGGGACGCGCCGAGCGGCCAAGAGACCTGGTGGCGGAGGGTATCGACAGCCCCCAATGCCATGGGCACACACTACGAGGGGGCAGGCTGAGCCCTGCGGGATGGGCCGGGCGTTACCGCGACCCGATCGCCGGCCTTCAGCCCGGTCGGTCGAACTCGGCGACCAGCTTGGCTGGCGCGCGCACTCGCCACGACTCGGCCAGCAGCTCGGCCATCTCCGTACCGTCGACGGCGCTCATCCGCACGAGCACCGTCGGGTGCCCGTCGTAGTGCGGGGTCGTGAAGAACTTCTCGGGTTCCGACGCGATGAGGCCGTCCTTCTCGCCCAGATCGGCGCACCAGATGACGACGCTGTCCCCTTCGGGTCGCAGGCGAGCGAAGAGCCGGTCGCGCACGCGAAACCCGGGCGTTCCGTAGGAGGGCTTCTCCGTCGTGCTGGGCAGCGCGAGGGCCGCCCGCCGGACGTCGTGCTCGGTCACCATTGCCGAGGGAGTCGGGACAGTGAAGCGGGCCTCACTCTGCCCTCAAGAGTGGGCGGTCGGGCAGCTGAGAAAGAACCCGGCCAGCACCTTGGCGGGCACCAGATGGTTGCCGGAGGCCGGCGGGCACCCGACGTCCGCCGTTCCGAACCCGACGACCGACCAGTTCCCACCGGTCATGTGCGCGAAGCCGTAGCCGCCCTGGAAGGTGTCCGCGGTGCTGGTCGACAGGACCGAGAAGAGCGCCCAGCTGGGGTCGACCCCCGACACCTCGAGACGCCCGATCTTGTACTGGTCGGTCTTCACCCCGACCGTCGACTCGTACGCCGTCACCGCGGAGCTCAGCGTGTTCTTGACGGCGGCCGCGATCGTGGTCGTGGTCGGGCTCGCGGTCGACGTGGTGGTGGACTTGGCGCCGGACTTGGAGCTGGAGCCGGAGCCGGAGCCGGCCTTGCCGGGCTTCGGGCCCGAGCTGCACGCCGCCAGCGTGAGTGCCAGGACCAGCAGAACCCCTACCGTCGCCATCCTGCGCAGCTGTCCCATGGGCTCCCTTCCCTTCGCGTCGACGCCGGCCGAGCAGGTTACCGCCAAGGCTACGGGCGGCTGGACGCGGACCGGGACCGGCCGGTCAGTGGCGGGCACCGCTGGCCCGGGCGGAATAACCGGGCCACACTGGGGAAATGCGGATCGGTGCCTCCCTCAGGAGCGCCTACGCGATTTCCGACGGCCGGCTGGGCGCCCGCTGGATGATCGAGCGGGCGGCGGCGGCCCGGGACGCCGGGCTGCACTCCCTGTTCTTGGGCGATCACCACGTCGTGGGCATCCCCTACTACCAGAACACCCCGATGCTCGGCCGGCTGCTGGCCGAGTGGGGTGACCGGCCGGCTGGTGCGCTGTTCCTCTTGCCGCTCTGGAACCCGGTGCTCGTGGCCGAGCAGGTCGGCACCTTGGCCAGCATCGCCGAGGGCCCCTTCATCATCCAGGTCGCCTTGGGCGGCGGCCATCAACAGTTCGAGGCCATCGGTGCCGACATCAAGCGCCGGCCGTCCACGTTCGAAGCCAGCCTGGACATGGTCAAGCGGCTGCTGGCCGGGGAGACGGTGAGCGCCCACTACCCGCTGCACATCGAAGCGGCGCGCATCGCCCCGGTGCCCCCCGAGCCCGTGTCCGTCTGGATCGGCGCCACCGCCGACGTGGCGATCGAACGCGCGGCCCGCATGGGGGACGGCTGGCTGTGCAATTTCGACATCCCACTCGACGGCGCGGCACGCCAGCTCCGGCACTACGTCGAGGCCTGCCGGGCGATCGGCCGCGAGCCCGGCGCGCGCGCCATCCGCCGGGACGTCCACGTCGGAGCCGACGATGGGGACGCGCAGCGGGTGGCCGGCCCCATCCTCGCTGCTGGGTACCGGGGGATGGCCGCCGACATCGCGATCGTCGGGGGACCAGAGACGACTGCGGCGCGGATCGCCGAGCTGGCCGAAGCCGGTTTCACCGATGTCATAGTCCGCCACCTGGCCGACGACCAGGGGGAGGTCCTCGCCTCCTACGAGCGGCTGGCCGCAGTCCAGCAGCTCGTCGCGTGAGCGGGTCGCCCGAAGAGGCCGCGTTCGACGCGGCTCCCTTCCCCCTCTCACCGAAAGGCCGGCGGTACGAGGACTTCGAGGTCGGCCAGGTGATTCGACACCACTGGGGTCGTACCATCACGGCCGGCGACAACGCGGCCTTCTCGACTGCGATGTGCAACTGGAACCCGATGCACCTGAACGCGGAGTTCGCCCGGGCCCACGGGCATCCCGACATCGTCGTGAACCCCATGCTCGTGCTGTGCACCGCGGTCGGGCTGTCGGTGGAAGACCTGAGCGAGGCGGGCGGTCCGTTCCTCGGCGTCGAGGACTGCCGCTTTCATCGGGCCCTGTATCCGGGTGAGACCATCACCGTGGTGTCCACCGTGCTCGACAAGCGCGAGTCGGCGAGCCGACCGGGCACCGGGATCGTCACCTGGCGCAGCGAGGCGCACAACCAGCGCGGCGAGCTCGTCGTCGATTACGAGCGGACCAATCTGGTCGCGCAACGGTCGCCATGAGCGAGAGGCTGCTGGCGCCGCCGATCCCCGAGCTCCCGGACCCCTGGCGCACCGACCGGCGCCTCGAGATCCAGGCCGAGGCCCGGCGCTTCGCCATGGAAGAGATGCTCCCGCCCGCCAACGAGCTCGACCCCCAACACGCCGAGCTCCCCCGCTGGTTCCTCAATCGCATCGTCGAGCAGGGCTACTTCGGCATCACGATCGACAGAAGCACCCTCTCGTGAGCGGTCCGCTGTCGTCGCTCACCGGCGCGCACAACTACTTCGAGGATTTCGCGCCGGGCCAGCGGATCCGCCACGCGCGGAGCGCCACGGTGGGCGAGGTCGAGGCCAGCGCCATGGCGAAGCTGGTGATGAACACCGCACAGGCTCACTGGAACGAGGACTACCTGCGCGGGTCGCCGCTCGGCGACGGGCGCGTCGTCTTCGGCCTCCTCACGGCGTCGATGGTGGTCGGGCTGGCCAGCCAGGACACCGCCGAGAACGCACTGGCCGAGGTCGGCCTCGACCACCTGCGGTTCCGGGCGCCCGTGCACCACGGCGACACGCTCACGGCCTTCAGCGAGGTGCTCTCCTGTGACCCCGCCGATCGCGACGACGCGGGCGTGGTCCGCTTCGCCCACTCCGGGACCACCCAGGACGGCCGACTGGTCTTCACCGGGGAGCGGACCGTCCTCGTGAAACGCCGCAGCCACTGGGGGGCCCGGTGAGCGATTTCCGGCGCGCCCACGAGGGAGCGGCCGCTCCTCTCGACCAGCCGAGCGGGCCGCTCGTCGGGATCCGCATCGTCGACCTCACCCAGGCCCTGGCCGGCCCCTTCTGCACCATGCTGCTGGCCGACCTCGGGGCGGACGTGATCAAGATCGAGCCGCCCGAGGGCGACATGTCCCGCCATCTCCCGCCCTTCGCCGAGGAGGACACAGAGCGCGCCTACGGCGGGTACTTCGCCAGCATCAACCGCAACAAGCGCGGCGTGGTGCTCGACCTCAAGACCGACGACGGCAAGAAGACGCTGCGCCGGCTGGCGCACGGCGCCGACGCTCTGGTGGAGAACTTCCGGGCCGGGGTCATGGACCGCCTCGATCTCTCCTACGAGTCGCTGGCGACCGGCCACCCCCGACTGGTCTACGCCGCCATCCGCGGCTTCGGCGACCCGCGCACCGCCGAGAGCCCGTACGTCGACTGGCCCGCCTACGACGTCGTGGCCCAGGCGATGGGGGGCGTCGTCAGCTTCACCGGCAGCGAGCAGGGTGAGACCTACCGGGTCGGCCCGAGCATCGGGGACCTCTACCCGGCCACCGTCGCCGCCCTCGGCATCACAGCCGCCCTGCTGCACGCGCGGGCGACCGGGGAGGGCCAGTTCCTCGACGTGGCGATGGTCGACGCCCTGGCGGCGCTCTCGGAGTCCATCGTCTACCGCTACTCCTATACCGGCCAGGTCACCGGGCCGAACGGCAACGGCCATCCCCAACTGGCGCCGTTCGATCTGTACCCGACGGCGGACGGCAAGTGCGCCATCGCCGCGCCGTCAGCCAAGCACTGGCGGATCCTCTGCACCATCATGGGCCGGCCCGAACTCATCACCGATGAGCGGACCGATACCAACGGCCACCGCATGCAGCACGCCGCATTCGTCCGCCAGGTGATGACCGAGTGGACGTCGGCCCGCACAAACGCCCAGGTGCTCGACGCGCTGGGTGGCCAGGTCCCGGTCGGACCGGTCCACACGGCGGCCGACCTGTGCGAGGACCCGCACCTGCGCGCGCGACAGATGCTGGTCGCCCTCGAGCAACCGGGGCTCGCCCGACCGGTCGTGTTCCCCAACTCCCCCATCAAGTGCACCGCCACGCCGACCGGTGTGGTGCGGCGGGCCCCGCGGCTCGGGGAGCACACCGACGAGGTACTGGCCGAACTCGAAGGAGACCCATGACCCGACCCTCCCGACTCCGCCGCAGCGAACTGTCCACGCCGGGCACCAGCGACAAGATGATGACCAAGGCGGCCGGCAGCGAGGCCGATCTCGTCTTCTTGGACCTGGAGGACGCGGTCGCGCCCACCCAGAAGGCGGGGGCTCGGGCGCCCATTGCCGCCGCGCTCGCTTCGCTCGACTGGGGGGCCAAGACGAAGGCCGTCCGCATCAACGGGGTCCACACCGAGTGGTGCCACGACGACCTCGAGGCGGTGGTGACCGGCGCCGGCGCCGCGCTCGACGTGGTGATCGTGCCCAAGGTGAAGGCGCCCCGAGACGTCTGGTTCGTCGATACCGCGCTCAGCCAGCTGGAGGACAAGCTCGGCCTCACCCCGGGTCGTATCGGCATCGAGGTCCTCATCGAAGAGACCGAGGCCCTGGCCCGGGTCGAGGAGATCGCCGGCTGCTGTCCGCGACTCGAGGCGCTCATCTTGGGCGTGGGCGACCTCTCGGCCAGCCAGGGCATCCGACTCGGCCACGTGGGTGAGACGGGCGAACGGTATCCGGGCGATATCTGGCACTACGCACGGAACCGCATGATCGTGGCCGCCCGCGCCAACGGCCTCGACGCCATCGACGGACCGTTCGCCAACTTCCGCGACGCCGCCGGGTACCGACGCGAGGCGGGATGGGCCACCACGCTCGGCGCCGTCGGCAAGTGGGCCATCCACCCGGACCAGGTCGCGCTGGCCAACGAGGTCTTCTCCCCCACCGAGGCAGAGATCGACCGCGCCCGAAAGGTGGTCGAGGCCGTGCGGCGGGCCGAGGCCGCGGGCGACGGGGCCGCCAACCTGGACGGGGTGATGATCGACGCGGCCACGGCTCGCATCTTCGAGACCGTCCTGCACCGCGCCCAGCTGGCCGGGCTGGCATGAGCACACCGGCCGAGGGCACCCCGGCCGAGGGCGCGCCGGGCCTCAGCGCCCAGATCGCCGAGGGGGCGGTCTCGCTCAACCTCGCCCAGGTGCCCGACGATGTCGTCGAGATCGCCCGTCAGTGCGTCCTCGACTGGCTCGGCGTGACGCTGGCCGGGGCCCAGGAGGACGTGTCTCGGATCGTGTGCCAAGAGCTCCTCGACTCCGCTGCCACCAGCCAGGGAACTGGCGCCACGCTCATCGGGCGGACCGAACGGCTCTCCATCCACGACGCGGCGCTCGCCAACGGGACGGCGTCGCACGCCCTCGACTACGACGACGTCAACGAGTCCATGTACGGCCACCCGAGCGTGCCGATCCTGGCCGGCCTCCTGGCGCTGGCGGAGTGGACCGGGGCGTCGGGGACAGACGTCCTCTGCGCGTTCGTGGCCGGGTACGAGGCCGAGTGCAAGGTGGCCCGGGCGCTCGGCGGTGAGCACTACCAGCGCGGCTTCCACGCGACCGGCACTGTCGGCACCTTCGGGGCCGCCCTGGCCTGCGCCCGGCTGCTCGGGGCCGACCCTTGGCAGGCCGAGATGGCCATCGGCCTGGCGGCCGCCCAGGCGTCGGGGATCAAGTCGATGTTCGGCACGATGGCCAAGCCCTTCCACGCCGGGCGGGCCTCGGCCGCCGGGCTCCTGGCCGCCCGCCTGGCGGTGCGCGGCTTCAGCGCGGCGCCGGGCGCCATCGAGACGCTGCAGGGTTTCGCCGAGACCCACAGCACCTCGTTCGACGCGGCGCGGGCCTTGTCTGACCCAGCGGGCGGCTGGTACCTGCGGTCCAACCTGTTCAAGTACCACGCCGCCTGCTTCCAGACGCACTCGGCGATCGAGGGCTTGGGACGCCTCCGCCGACGCGAGGGCTTCGACGCCGGCGACGTGGTATCGGCCACCATCCATGCCGAACCCGCCCAGATGCGCATGTGCGCCATCGCCGAACCCGAAACCGGGTTGGAGGTGAAGTTCAGCCTCCGTCACACCGGCGCCCTCGCCCTCTCCGGCATCGACACCGCGTCGATCGAGACCTTCAGCGACCAGATCGCGCAGGACCCCGCACTGGTGGCGTTGCGCCGGCGAATCGACGTGGTCGTCGACCGCGCGGGCGGCGGACCGACCGCCGTCGACGTGGTGCTGCGCGACGGCCGGACACTCTCGTTCGCGCACGACGTCTCGGCTCCCGAGAAGGACGTCGCCGAACAGGGCCGCCGGCTGCGCGCCAAGTTCGACGCGCTGAGCGCTCCGGTGGTCGGCCCCCCCGCCGCGGGCCGATTGGCCGACCTGGTCGCGCGACTGGGGGAGCTGGGCGACGTCCGGGGCCTGCTCGCCCTCACTGCGCCGGTTCTCGGCTGAGCGGGACCGGGGTGACGCCCCGATCACCGTTACCCTGGGGTGATGAGCGGCGAGGCGGCGGTCAAGCTCGGTGCGAGCGACCTGGTCGTCTCGGAGCTGGCACTCGGCTCGTGGAAGACGTTTGAGCGCCTCCCGAAGGACGAGGGCCTGGCCGTCATGGCTGCGGCCCGACGGCTCGGCGTGACGTTCCTCGACGACGCCCGGTACAACGATGACACCGGCCGGGCGCCGATCCCGACCGGCTACTCCGAGGTGCTGTTCGGCGAGCTGTTCCGCACTGCCCGGTGGCCGAGGTCAGAGACCGTAGTGGCCAACAAGCTCTGGTGGGAGTTCTGGCCGCAGGAGGGCGCGGCAGCAGAGCTTGACGGCTCGCTCGGACGGATGCAGTTCGACTACATCGACCTCATCTACGCCAATCCGCCGCCCGAGGGCTTGGGCGTGAGCGAGCTCGTCGAGGACGTCGTCGGTCTCGTGCGCGACGGGAAGGCCAGGGCCTGGGGCATCGTCAATTGGCCGGCCGACCGGTTCGCTGAGGCGGTCGAGTTCGCCGCCTCGCGCGACTACCCGCCGCCGTGCGCGGCGCAACTCCCCTACAGCCTGGCCGGGCGCTCGGTCGTGGAGAACCCCCAGATGACCACGGTGATCGAGCGGGCCGGGGCGGGTCTCGTGGCCTCGTTCGTGCTCTTCGGCGGGATCCTGACCGGCAAGTACCGGAGCGGGACGGCCGACGGGCGGATGAAGGACTCGCTCTCGAGTCCGGCGACCACTAAGTCGCTTGAGATCGCCGACCGGCTGTGCCGGCTCGCGGATGAGTTGGGCGAGTCGCCGGCCACCCTGGCGGTGACCTTCGCCGCAGCCAATCCGCTGACGGCGAGCACGCTCGTCGGGGCGACGCGCCCCGAGCAGCTGGCAGAGAGTGCGGCCGGGGTCGCGCTGGCCCGAACCCTCGAGCCCGCGGTGCTCGCTCGACTGCGCAGCATCGGACAGCGCCCGGACTGACTGAGGAGGCTCACCGCATGGCAGATCTGGCAACCGAGTACACGGCTGAAGAGCTCCTGGCGACCCACGCCATCGTGGAGCCGCTGATCGTGGCGGGCGTCCGCTGCCACGGCGGCTTCGGTGCGGACGGCGCGTACGTCTCCCCGCGCACCCGCTTCCGTACGGGCGCCATCGAGGCGTGGCAGCAGCAGCACAGGGAGACGTTCGGGACCGCGATCCTCGACGTGCCCCTCGACACCTGGCCGGAGCACTACCCGAACGCGGCTCAGGCGAAGTACCTCCTCGGCGAGGGCGTGCGCGAGCCGCTCGTCGCCACGCTCACCCGGATCGGGACGGTCGAGGGGTTCGGCGCCGTGATCCGGACCTGCAACGTGGAGAACATCCAGCAGTTCGTGGAGGAGGATGTAACGGGCACCGCGCTGGTCCACCTCGACCGCGGCTTGCTCGAGGCACACGCCCGCGACGAGGCGGGGTTCGGCGAGGAGGCCGGGCACAAGCAGATGTGGTACGCCACGCGCGACATCGCCTTCGAGCATCCGCTGTCGAAAGAAGAAGAGCAGTCCCTCATCGAGAACACGACGCTCGGGCGCGTCGCGCCCGGTGCCCCGACCGCCCGGCCCGGCGGGATCGACGACCTGGACGCCTCGCTCGGGGCGCTGATCGAGCGCATGACCCGGATCCTGCTCATCGAGCTGTCGGCCTACCGGGCCTTCGCCTGGGCCGAGGAGGTGCTGTCGGACACCGAGCTCGTGTCGGGCGAGGGGGAGGCGGCACGGCTCGTCTCCTACATCCGACAAGACGAGGCGCCCCACGTCGGCTACCTGCGCACGGCGCTGACCGAGCTGCGCGACCGCACGCTCATCGACCTCGCCGGGCGGCGGCACCCGGGCCAGCAGGTCATCGGGGACTTCTGGGACTACGCCTTCGCCCAGTCCGTCGGCGGCAACCGGCGGGCCGCGGTCGAGAGCGCTCGACGCGAGGTGGAGGGTGCCCTCGCCCACCACCGTCGGCGGGCGTCGATCCTCGAGGAATTCCACGCGCTCGGCTCGGTCCCATCCCCCGAAGCCGGCTGAGCGACGAGCCGGCGTCCCGCTCCGTTGCGCTGCCAGCCGGAGGGGACCATGCTGACCGGCCGATCGAGCGTCCCCATCTCGGGGCTCTGCGACGCCCGCTTCGAACCCGTGCGGGAGGCGTTCGCCGGCAACTTCGCCCAGCACGGCGAGCGCGGGGCCGCCGTCTGCCTGTCGGTGGGCGGGCGCGTCGTGGTCGACCTCTGCGGAGGCTGGGCGGACGAGGAGGCCGGTCGCGCGTGGGCGCCCGACACGCTCGTCAACATGTTCTCGATCGGCAAGGCGATGACCACCGTGTGCGCCCTGCGGCTCGTCTCTGACGGTGCGCTCGATGTCGACGCGTCCGTGCGGCGCTCCTGGCCCGAGTTCGCGGCCGGCGGCAAGGGGGACGTGACGCTGCGCCAGGTGCTCTCCCATCAGGCAGGGCTGCCGGCCATACGGCACCGCCTCCCGCCCGGTGCCATGCTCGACTGGTCGGCCATGTGCGACGCGCTGGCGGCCGAGGTGCCGTGGTGGGAACCGGGGTCGGCGCACGGCTACCACGTGAACACGTTCGGCTACCTCGTGGGAGAGGTGGTCCGCCGCGTGAGCGGGCAACGCATGGGCCGGTTCTTCCGTGAGCGGGTGGCCGGGCCGCTCGAGGCCGACGTCCACTTCGGCCTCGGCTCGAACCACGACGACCGGGTGGCGCGGTTCTTGGGCCACGACACACCATTGCCTGAGTCTCAACCCGACGGCCTGACCGTCGAGCAGCTCATGGAGTACAACGCGTACGGCAACCCGTCGGGGCTATCGGGCACGGGGGTGGTCAACACGCGGGCCTGGCGGGCGGCCGAGATCCCGTCCACCAATGGGCACGCCAGCGCACGTGGCGTGGCCCGGGTCTTCCAAGCCCTCGCAGCCGGCGGCTCGGTCGACGGGGTGCTGCTGGCCACCGCCGACGCCCTGGCGGCCGCCGTCGAGGAGCAGGTGTCGGGCCCAGACCTCATCCTGCACCGCCCGTCGCGCTTCGGCCTCGGCTTCCAGCTGACCCAGCCCGAGCGACCGCTCGGCCCCAACCCAGGCGCCTTCGGCCACTTCGGGGCGGGTGGCTCGGTCGGCTTCTGCGACCCGGCGGCCGGCGTGGCCTTCGGCTACGTGATGAACACGATGGGCCCGCGCTGGCAGAACCCGCGGAACCGAGCGCTGATCGATGCCATCTACGACTCCCTCGGCGCCCCGCCGGTCGCCGCCGTCGCGGCGGAGCCCGACCGGGGGATGCACCACCAATCGGGGCCCCGGCCCTAAGTCTTCGGTCTTCCGGGGCAGCCCGCCCAGAGGAACCAAATGCGTCCAGGCGAGCAGGGCTCCAGTCGCGGAGCGACAATGACGCGATGACGTTCCCCCATTGGCCGCTCTTCGACCTGGTGGTCCGGACGCCGCGCCTCGAGCTCCGGACGCCGTCCGACCCCGAGCTGGCCGAGCTGGCCGACCTGGCGGCCGCCGGGATCCACGATCCGGCCGAGATGCCGTTCAGCCAGCCCTGGACCGACGTCGAGCCCCCCGCGCTCCAACGCACCGCACTCCAGCACTGGTGGCGCGGCCGCGCCGAATGGCGCCCCGACCGCTGGGACTACACGGGCGCCGTCTTCGTCGACGGTCACCCGGTCGGCGTCCAGAACGCCATGGCGCAGAACTTCGCCACGCTGCGAACCGTGAAGACCGGGTCCTGGCTCGGGCGCCCGTTCCAGGGTCAGGGTCTGGGCAAGGAGATGCGCGCGGCCATGCTGCACCTCGTCTTCGACGGTCTCGGCGCGCAGGTCGCCTACAGCGGCGCATTCCACGACAACACGCGGTCGAGACAGGTCTCGCAGTCGTTCGGCTACGAGGAGAACGGGGTCACGATCGAGCTGCGCCGCGACCGGCCCGATGCCATGATCAACCTCCGCCTCGACCGGGTCCACTGGGAGCCCCAGCGCCGCGCCGACATCACCATCGAAGGGTTGGAGGCCTGCCTGCCCTTCTTCTGCGGCCCGAGCTGGTAGGTCAGGCGCGTCCGACGTCGAGGGTGGCGTCGCGCGCGTCGGCCAGCCGGACCGTCTCCTGGGAGACGGGCGCCGCCAGGATGGCCACGACCAGGTCGACCAGGTGGCTCACGAACAACCGGTCGTCGGCGTGCGGGCCGGACCCGGCCCGACGGCCGAGCTCGAACGCGGTGAGCCGGATGGCGGTGAAGCGCCGGTGCAGCCGCAACGCCTCGGGGTCGAGCAGCGGGCCGACCAGCGCCCGCCAGCGCTCCAGGCTCTGGGGGCTCCCGTCGTCGGGGATCTCGGGGGTCACCGCCGCCCGCGGGCGGTTGACCAGCTCCGCGTAGATCTGGAGGAAGGCCAGACCCCCGTCGGCGTCCTCCAGCTTGGCCGCCAACGGGTGCACGAGCGCCCCGCTCAGCGCGCGCAGGTCCGCCGAACCGGCGGACTCCACCTGGTCGAGGAGGGCGTGCCGGCGCGCCGCCACCTCGGGCAGGTGCTTGTGCAGAATGGCTCGCACCACCCCGTCGCGGTCGTCGAAGTGGTACTGCAGGGCCACGGTGTTCTTGGTGCCCGCCACCCGGGTGATCTCGCGCAGGCTGACCCCATCGATGCCGCGCTGGGCGAAGAGCGCCTCGGCCGCGGTGATGATCCGGGCGCGGGTCGGTTCCGCCGTGCTCACCACGAAACCCCAGGCTAGCCAGTAATGCAGTTGTCTCGTATAGTCAGGCGATTGCCTGACCGCCGGGCGCGTCCGCCCGGCGAGCCGAAGGAGGGTGTCCATGGCCTGGGATTTCTCGACGGAGCCGGAATTCCAAGAGCAGCTGGACTGGGTTCGCCAGTTCTGCATCGAAGAGATCGAGCCCTTGGACCTCGTCTTCCCCGGCGCCGTGCGCTCTCGGGACCCCAAGGTGAAGGCCCTGGTCGACCCGATGAAGCAGCAGGTGAAGGACCGCGGCCTGTGGGCCCTCTTCTTGGACGAGGACCTGGGCGGCCCCGGCCTCGGGCAGCTGAAGCTGGCCCTCATCAACGAAATCCTCGGCCGCTACGGATCCGCCCCGGCCATCTTCGGGACCGCCGCGCCCGACACGGGGAACATGGAGCTCCTGGCCGCCTACGGCACCGACGAGCAGAAGGAGCGCTGGCTCTACCCGCTCATGAACCAGGAGATCTGGTCCGCCTACTCGATGACCGAACCCCAGGGCGGATCGGACCCGGACCTGTTCAAGACCCACGCGGTGCGCGACGGCGAGGAGTGGGTGATCAACGGCGAGAAGTGGTTCACGAGCGCCGGGCGCGCCGCCGACATCCTCTTCGTCATGTGCACCAACGGCATCTTCATCGTGCCGCGCAAGACGCCAGGCGTCGAGATCATGGACGTGCCGGCGATGCACAACCACATCCGCTACACCGACGTGCGGGTCCCGCTCGACCACCTGCTCGGCCCAGAGGACGGGGCCAAGGTGCTGGCCCAGCGCCGGCTCGGCGGTGGGCGTATCCACCACGCCATGCGGACCATCGCCCAGTGCCACCGGGCCTTCGACATGATGTGCGAGCGGGCGCTGAGCCGAGAGTCCCACGGCAAGCTCATCGCCGACCACCAGATGGTCCAGCAGGCCATCGCCGACTCCTACGTCGACATCCAGCAGCTCCGTCTGCTCGTGCTCTGGACGGCCTGGACGATCGACAACTCCTCCACCCAGGCCGCCCGCACCCAGATCGCGGCGTGCAAGTTCACCTGCGCCAAGGTGCTGCGCGAGGTCAGCTACCGAGCCATGCACATCCTGGGTTCGCTCGGCACCACCAACCTCACGCCGCTCCAGGCCATGTGGGCGGGGGCGCCGTCTATGAGCGTGGCCGACGGCGTCGACGAGCTGCACAAGGTGACCGTGGCGCGCAACGTGCTGAAGGGCTACAAGCCGCACGACGGGCTCTGGCCGACCGAGTTCATCCCGGCCAAGCGCGAGGCGGCCCGCAAGAAGTTCGCCGACGTCTTGGCCCGCGAGCCCGAACTGGCCGCCTATGCCGACAACGTGGCGCGCTTCGCCAACCGGTAGGGGGGCGGCGGGCACGGGGGCCTATTGGCCGGCCGGGGCGCGCCACTCGTAGCGGACGTCGGGGGCCCGCTCCTCGTTGCCGCTCCCATCTGTCTGCTCGACCTCGACGAAGCCGTGGCGCTCATAGAAGCGGCGCGCGCCGTGATTGGCCTGGAAGGCCCACAGCTGCAAAGCCGCCTGGTCCTCCTTCGCCCGGGCGACGAGCCGGGAGCCGATGCCGCGCCCGGTCCAGCCGGGAGACACGTAGAGGTGGTCGATCCAGCCGTCCCCCACGATCATCATGGCGACGAGACGGTCACCCGCCTCGGCCACCCAGGTGTCCCGTGCGCGTTGGATCTCCCCCGGCAGCCACTCGCGGACCTCGGCCTCGGTGTGCACCAACGGGGGGATGGCGGGCACCGAGGCCCGACGTGACGCCACGAAGACCGCGGCGATCTGGTCGGACTCCTCCACGCGGCCGGGCCGAAGGACCGCGGCCAGCCCCGCGTCGGCCCCGTCCCCCACGGCGCCAGGCTGCCCCAACGGCCCGGTCCGGGCAATTGGGCGCGGGCCCCGGCCCGGACCCGAGGAAGTTTCGGCTCTAACATCGATCGAAGCAAAGGACTCGGGAGGGCTCTCGTGGACGACCGGTATTCGAAGATCTTCATCGGCGGGCAGTGGGTGGCGTCCGAGGCCACCGAAACCATCCCCGTCGTGAACCCCGCCACCGAAGCGGTGATCGCCGAGGTCCCGGCCGGCACGGCCGGCGACGCCGACCGCGCGGTCGCGGCGGCGCGGGCCGCCTTCGTGGATTGGGCGGCCATCCCGCCTCAAGAGCGCGGCAAGTTCCTCGGCCGCATGGCCGACGTGCTGAGCGCGCGGGCAGACGAGCTGGCCTCCACCATCTCGGCCGAGGTCGGCACGCCCATCAAGATCGCCCAGATGATGCAGGTCGCCGGCCCGCTGGCCCAGCTCGGGGCCCACACCAAGCTGGCTGACCAGTTCACCTGGGAGGAGGAGGTGGGCGGGGCCAAGGTCGTGCGGGCGCCGGTCGGCGTGGTGGCCGCCATCACCCCCTGGAACTTCCCGCTCAACCAGGTGGTGAACAAGATCGCTCCGGCCATGCTGGCCGGCTGCACCGTCGTGCTGAAGCCGAGCGAGGTGGCGCCGCTCACCGCCTGGGCCATCGCCGAGGCCGCGGAGGAGGTCGGGCTCCCGCCGGGCGTCTTCAACCTGGTGAGCGGGACGGGCCCGGTGATCGGCGAGGCCCTCGTCGCCCATCCCGACGTCGACATGGTGTCGTTCACCGGGTCGACCCGGGCGGGCAAGCAGATCGCCGCACTGGCCGCCGCGTCCGTGAAGCGGGTGGCCCTCGAGATGGGCGGGAAGTCGGCCAACATCCTCTTGGACGACGCCGACCTCGACAAGGCGCTCATTTCGGGAGTGCGCGCCTGCTACACCAACTCCGGCCAGGTCTGCATCGCCCTGTCGCGCATGCTCGTCCCGCGCAGTCGCTACGACGAGGTGGTCGACCGGGTGAAGGAGATCGCCGAGTCGATGACCGTGGGCGACCCCCAGACCGACGTGGCGCTGGGGCCGCTCGTGTCCGAGGCCCAGCGCGACCGGGTGCGCGCCTACATCGAGCGCGGCGTCGCCGAGGGGGCCCGCCTCGTGACGGGCGGGGCCGAGGCGCCCGACGACCTGCCGTCGGGCTACTACGTCCGACCGACCGTGTTCGCCGATGTCGACAACTCCATGGCGATCGCCCAGGAGGAGATCTTCGGGCCGGTCCTGGCCCTCATCCCCTACGAGGACGAAGAGGACGCGGTGCGCATCGCCAACGACACCATCTATGGCCTCTCGGGCGCGGTGTGGTCGAAGGACACCGCACGGGCAGAGCGCGTGGCGCGCCGAATGCGCACCGGCATGGTGCGGGTCAACGGCGGCGGGCGCGGCGGGCGCGGGGCGCCGTTCGGCGGCTTCAAGCAGTCGGGCCTCGGGCGCGAGCTCGGGACGTTCGGGCTCGAGGAATTCGTCGAGCTGCAGACGCTGGTCATCCCCGAGGACTGAACCGGGTCAGTCCGCCTCGGCCGCCAGCGCCCGCAGGCGCGCCGCCGGGTCTTTGCCGAGCAGATCGATGACCGCAGTCACCGGTCGGCCCGCGCCACAGGCCACGGACAGCATCTCGGCACCGGCGCCGCCGGCGGCGGGGAGGCCCGGGGCCAACAGCACGAGGCGCGCCCGCGGATCTGCCGCGTGGATCACGGCCGCCTTCCCGAGGGCCTTCCACAGTGCATCGGCGCGCGCCAAGCCGCCGCGGTAGGTGGTGAGGGCGCCGCACACCTCGAAGAGCCACTGCCGGCCGGCCGCGTCGGTCGCCACGCAGTCGACCGTGACGGCGCCGGGGAGGCGCCGCGCCTCGACCAGGTCGCAGAACCCGGCCGCCGAGATGAGCGCCAGGGCCGACTGGCGCGCCACCGGGCCCGTGCCGAAATCGATCGGGGGGAGGGCGGCCAGCCGCTCGTGCTCCGCCGCCACCCTTTCCTCGGCCAACGCGACGTAGGCCGGGTCGAGGTCGTAACCGACGTAGTGCCGCCCGGTCCGCACGGCCGCCACGGCGGTCGAGCCCGACCCGAGGAGCGGGTCGAGGACGAGGTCGCCGCGGTAGGTGTAGAGGTCGATGAGTCGCGCCGGCAGCTCGACCGGGAAGGGCGCCGGGTGCCCCACCCGCTGCGCGCTCTCGGGCGGGATCTCCCAGACGTCGAGGGTGTCCTCCATGAAGTCCTCGCGGGTCATGGTGGCTTCCGATGGCAACCCCAGCTCCGCTCGCCGGCGCGCCGGGATGGCCCGATCGAACCGGCCCTTGCTGGCCACGACGACCCGCTCGGTGAGGTCGCGCAGCACCGGGTTGGCCGGCCGCTGGAAGCTGCCCCAGGCGCACGACCCCGACGACCCGCGCTGCTTGTACCAGATGAGCTCGCCGCGCAGCAGCAGGCCGAGGTCGTCCTGGAGGATCCGGATCACGTCGGCCGACAGCGAGCGGTAGGGGCGGCGCCCGAGGTTGGCCACGTTGACCGCCATCCGCCCGCCCGGCTCGAGGGTCCGGACGCACTCGGCGAAGACCTCGCGCAGCATCCCCAGGTAGTCGAGGTAGCTGGTCGGCACACCGCCCTGGCCGAGCGCCGCCTCGTACTCCTTGCCCACGAAGTACGGCGGCGAGGTGACCACCAGGGCGACCGAGGCGTCCGCCACCTCGGCCATCGCCCGCGCATCGCCGCAGAACAGGCGGTCGAGGGCGGAGGCGGGACGCACGACGGCGTCGGCCGAGAGCACCGGTGGCGTGAATCGACGATAGAACTCGCTGGCGTCGTGGTTCTCGCGCCGCGAGACACCGAACGCCGAGGTCGCGCTGGACCGCCTCGCCATCGGCGTCATCGTAGGCGTGGCTCCCCCGTCAACCGCGGTCCCTGTCCGGGGCCCGGCGCGCCGGAGGTCCCTGGTGGGCGGGCGGCCCTAGGCCTTGGCCTCCGACCGCCACCACTGCTCCCAGGTCGTCGTCCCCTCGGCGTGCTCGGGCGTGCAGTGGGCCCGGCGGTCGAAGTCACCCAGCCAGGAGACGGCCGGCAACGGGACGAGGCGCGTGCGCTTCCCGGTGCAGCGACGTTTCACCTCGACGAGCTCGCGGATGCCGAGCACCTCGGGACCACCGAGTTCGGCCGCGTGGCCCGTCGCCCGGGAGCCAACGAGCGACACCAGCCGGTCGGCGACGTCGCCGGGATGGATCGGCTGGAAGGCGAGGTGCGGCGTGCGGAAGAAGACCCCGTAGGAAAAGAAGAACGCCAGCAGTTGATGGAACTGGGTGGCCCGCTGGATGGCCCACGTGTCCTCGTAACTCTCGACCAGCCGCTCGGCGGACCGCTTAGCGCGGTAGTAGGGGAAGCGGTGCCGGTCCACGCCCACGATCGACACGTAGATGACGTGGCTCGAGTTGCTTCGGGCCGCCGCCAAGACGTTGGTCGTGCCGACGACCTCGGTCTCGCGCACTCGGCGCCGCGGGTTGGAGGCAGCGTGCACGACGACCTCGGCCCCCTCGAACGCGGCCGGTAGCCCGACCCCGGTCCGCACGTCCCCGACCCAGCGGGTCGCGCCCTCCTGCGTCGGGCCGTCGGTCCGCGAGAGCACCCGCACCTCGTGACCCTCCTCGACGAGCCGCCTGACGACGGGGGAGCCGAGCATCCCGGTGCCACCGGTCACGAGCACAAGGGCCACGACGGCCAACCTACCGAGGCCCCTGGGGCGACACCAGCACGATCCGTCGGTGAGAATCACCCCGTGAGCGGCGTGATCCCCGGTGTGGTGGTCCGTTTCGACGACACGCGCCCCGGAGGCGCCGGCCTGGCCCTGACCGACCCGCGCGCCGTCCTCGTCGCCCCGGAGGTCGATGACGTGCGCTCGGTGCTCGAGGACGCCGAGGCCGCCGCCCGCGCCGGGAGCTGGGTGGCCGGCTACGTCGCCTACGAGGCTGCGTCGGCCTTCGACCGGGCACTCGGCTCCGGCCGCCACGCGGGCCGCGACGCGCTCCCCCTCGCCTGGTTCGCTGTGTTCGACGGCGCGGTCGAGGTGTCCCCGCTGGCGCGGGCGCCACGCAGCGGATCGGGCTACGCACTCGGCCCCTGGTGCACCGACTGCGATGCCGGCTCCTACCGGACCAAGGTGGGGCGAGTGCGGAGCCACATCGCGGCCGGCGACACCTACCAGGTCAACCTGACCACCCGGCTGGCCACCACCATCGACGGTGACCCGTTCGCCCTCTATCGCGACCTGGCGCTCGCCCAGGGCAGCGCCCACTGCGCCTACCTCGACACCGGGCGGTTCGCCCTGGCGAGCGCCTCACCCGAGCTGTTCTTCGAGTGGCGGGGCGAGGAGCTGCGCACTCGACCGATGAAGGGCACCGCGCCGCGTGGGCGCTCCGTCGAGGAGGACGAGGCACTGGCCCAAAAGCTGGCGGCGTCCGAGAAGGACCGCGCCGAGAACGTGATGATCGTCGATCTGCTCCGCAATGACATCGGGCGCATCGCAGAGTGGGGATCGGTGCGGGTCGACGACCTCTTCTCCCTCGAACGCTACGAGACCCTCTGGCAGCTGACGTCCACCATCTCGGGTCGCCCCCGGCCCGGCACCGGCCTCGTGGACGTGTTCGGCGCGCTGTTCCCGAGCGGCTCGGTGACGGGCGCGCCGAAGCGGCGGACGATGGAGCTGATCGCCTCCTTGGAGGACTCGCCGCGCGGCGTCTACTGCGGCGCCATCGGCCTCCTTCCGCCACCCGGGGCGCCGTTTCGAGCCCGGTTCAACGTCGCCATCCGCACTGCGGTCATCGACCGCGCGGCCGGACGCGTCGTCTACGGCTCCGGCGGCGGGATCACCTGGGACTCGGACCCCGACGCCGAGTACGACGAGCTGTGGGCCAAGGCGGCGATCCTGTCGGGCCCGGGCGAGGAGTGTGCCCTGATCGAGACGATGGGTTACTGGCCCGAGACGGGCGTGCGAAACCTGGCCCGGCACCTCGACCGCCTGGCCGGCTCCGCCGCCTACTTCGGCTTCCCCTGCGACCTGGCGACGGTGCGCCAGGCCATCGCTCGATCGACGGGCGACGGGCCGTGCCGTCTACGCCTGCTGCTCGGGCGCGACGGGAGTCCGACGGTCGAGCGAGCACCGCTGCCCGAGCCGGGCGACGCACCCGTCCGGCTCGCCGTCGACCCAGAACCGGTGGAGGCGTCCTCGGTCTGGCTCTACCACAAGACGACGCGGCGGTCGGCCTACGAGGTGCGCGCCGCGCGCCATCCGGAGGTCGACGACGTCGTGCTCGTCAACCAGCGCGGCGAGGCGACCGAGACGACTATCGCCAACCTGGCGGTCTTCCACGAGGGGCGCTGGTGCACCCCGCCGGTCAGCTCGGGGTGCCTGCCCGGTGTCGAACGGGCCCGGCTGCTGTCGACCGGGCGCCTGACCGAGCACGTCCTCACGGTGGACGATCTCGGGCGGGCCGAGGCGCTGGCCGTCGTGAGCTCGCTGCGCGGTTGGCGAGCGGCCCGACTGCTGGATTCGCCCGCCGCGACGGCGGCGAGACCCGCCGTGTCGCTCAGCGCGTCGCCGGGCTGACCCAGGCGTCGAGCAGCCGTTGCGTGGCGTCGGCGATCTCGGCGACCGCCGACGAGAACGCCGCCTCGTTGGCCTGCGACGGGGTTCGACTCCCCGAGACCTTGCGGACGAACTGGCGCGCCGCCGCCTCGACGTCGGGATCGGCCGGGGCGTGCGGACCGCGCAAGGTGATGATGCTTCGGCACATGGGCCATACCCTGCCACGCCCGCCGCCGTCCCGGCCTCCCGCCTGGGACTGGGGGCCGGCCGCACCCGAGTCGACCGGGTGGAGCTCGGCCGCCCCCGGGTGGGCCAAGATGGATCGTGCCCGCGGGCCTACAGGGAACCCACAGGTCGGTTCTCCAAGATGGCCCGCGGAGGAAACGGCCGATGCTGGGCAACGCCAGGGTGCTCGTCGTCGACGACGAGCAGGGCATCATCGACTTGGTCTCGATGGCCCTCCGGTACGAGGGTCTGGCGGTCAGCACGGCCGACTCCGGACGCACCGCCTTGGCCGCCATCGACGAGCGCCGGCCGGACCTCTTGATCCTCGACATCATGATGCCGGACCTGAACGGCTTCGAGCTCATGGCGCGCATCGCCTCTGACGAACCGAGGATCCCGGTCATCTTGCTGACCGCGCGACAGGACATCGACGACAAGCGGCAGGGCTTCGCCCTCGGCGCGGACGACTACCTGACGAAGCCGTTCAGCGTGGAAGAGCTGATCCTGCGCGTTCGGGCCCTCCTCCGCCGGACGGTAGACCTCGACGCCACGGGCTCCGCGCTCCAATTCGAGGACCTCGTGCTCGATGCGGAGCGCCATGAGGCGAGCCGTGCCGGCACGCCCCTCGACCTCACCCCGACCGAGTTCCGCCTGCTGCACTACCTGCTGCTCAACTCCGAGCGGGTGGTGTCGAAGACCCAGATCCTGGACCGGGTCTGGGAGTCGGACTTCGAGCGCGACGAGAACGTCGTCGAGACGTTCGTGAGCACGCTCCGGCGCAAGACCGAGGCCAATGGCCCACGGCTCATCCAGACAGTGCGCGGCGTGGGCTACCGCCTGCGCCGGTCGGCCTGAGGAGCCGCCGTGGCCCTGCGCACCCGGCTCCTCTTGACCCTCATCGCGGTCGTGGCGTTCGGACTGATCGTCTCGGACGTCGCCACCTACACCTCACTGCGCTCGTTCCTCGTCGGCCGGACGGACCCGCAGCTCGAGCTGGCGTCGTATCCGGTGTCCCGGCAGGTCCTGTTGAGCGCTGGTCTCATCCATCTGGCGCAGCCGCGCGCGACGGCCACTTCTCCGACGGCCACCGGGACGGGCGTGTCGCCGACGGGGGGCTTCTCGGTCCCGCGCCACTTCACCGGTGTGCCCAAAGCGCTCCGGCCGTTCACCTTCGACGGCCATCGATCCGGGCTCGAACCGGCCGGCACGGTCGGCGAGCTCGTGAACCAAACGGGGCGCCCCATCGCCACCCCGATCACCTTCAGCTACGGCGGCAAGACCGCGCCGGCGCCGGTCCTCCCCCGCACAACGGGGACCCTCAAGATCGGGGTGGACCGGTTCATCGATGCGCACAGCGCGGGCGCACGTGCGGTGAGCTACCGCGTCCTCGAGCGCGCCACCGGCTATCGCCACCTGACGATCGTGGTCGCCATCCCGCTCACCGACGTCGACCAGACGCTGCACCGGCTCGTGCTCATCGAGCTCCTGGCCACCCTGGCCATCCTCGTCGGCCTCGCTCTGCTGGCCCGCTGGATCGTGCGGCGCGGCCTGCGGCCGCTCGAGGACATGGCGGTGGCGGCCGGCGACATCGCCCGCGGCGACCTCGCCCGGCGGGTCGAACCCGACGGTGGGCCGACCGAGGTGGGGCGGCTTGGCTCGGCGTTGAACGTCATGCTGGGCGAGATCCAGGAGGCCTTCGACTCGCGCGCCGCCAGCGAGGCGCGCCTGCGCCGGTTCGTGGCCGACGCCTCCCACGAGCTGCGGACCCCCCTCACCTCCCTGCGCGGCTACGCCGAGTTGTTCGAGCACAACGGGCACCGGCCGCCCGAGGACCTGGCGACGGCCATGCGCCACATCCGCCGAGAGGCGGAACGGATGAGCCTCCTCGTCGACGATCTCCTCGTGCTGGCCAACCTCGACCAGGTGCGACCCCTCCACCTCACCTCCGTTGACCTCGCCGCCGTGGTCCAAGAGGCGGTGGTCGCCCTCAGCTTCACCGGCCACGACCACGCCGTGCGCTTCGAGGGCGAGGGCGAGATCCGGATCGAGTGCGACGCCGACCGCGTGCGGCGGGCGGTCGACAACCTGCTCACCAACGCGGCGCGCTACTCGCCGGCCGGGAGCGCCATCGACGTCATCGTGCGCTCCCTCTCGCCGGCCGCCGGGGACACGGCCAACGCCGGGGCGGCCGACCGCCCGGCGGTGGCCTGCGCCGAGATCGAGGTGCGCGACCAGGGCCCGGGTGTGACGAGCGAGGAGGCGGCCCGCATCTTTGAGCCCTTCTACCGGGCCGACACCTCGAGGACCCGCCACACCGGGGGAACGGGGCTGGGGCTGGCCATCGTGGCCGCGACCGTCGAGGCCCACCACGGCACCTTGGGCGTGCGGCCCAACCCCCCGGGCGGTTCCTGCTTCTGGCTGCGCCTGCCGGTGCACCACGAAGAAGGGTCGGCAGCCGACGTCGAGCCGGCGCGCGCCCATCCGGCTGCCCCAGACGAGCGACCGTCTCGCGGCGTCGCCGACGGCCCGGCGCTGGCCAGCGGACCGACGGTCCGGTAACCCTCGCGCCGGCGCTGTGCGATGGTGGCGCCATGTGCGGTCGCTTCGCCCTCTACGAGCCGGCCTCGGACCTCGTCGAGCGCTTTGGCATCGACGAGGTGGCGACGGACGAGCTCCCCGGGCGTTGGAACGTGGCACCCACCCAGCCCGTCTATGCCGTGGCAACCACCCGTGACGGCCTGACCCGCCGGCTGCGCAGCGTCCGCTGGGGCCTCGTTCCCACCTGGGCCAAGGACCCGACGATCGGGAGCCGGTTCATCAACGCCCGTCTCGAGACAGTAGGGACGGCCCGCCCCTACCGCGCCGCCTTCGAACGGCGGCGCTGCCTCATCCCGGCCAACGGCTTCTACGAGTGGAAACGCTCGACCGAGCCCGGGCGCCGCCGCGCCGGCCAACCCTTCTACGTGTTCGGCGATACGGGCGACCCGTTGGCGCTGGCCGGCGTGTGGGAGATCTGGTACGACGCGGAGGGGGTGGCCCTGCGCAGCTGCGCCGTCATCACCATGGCCGCGGCCGGCGAGTTGGCCCAGATCCACGACCGCATGCCGGTGATCATCGGGCGAGCGCACTGGGACCGCTGGCTGGCCCCCACCGCCCTCGAGCCCGGAGAGGCGGACACGTTCGCCGCCGCCGACTCTGCCGACCACCTGGTCCTCCGAGCGGTGAGCCCCCGGGTGAACAGCGCGGCCAACGAGGGACCGGAGCTGATCGAGGCGGCCTCGCCCGCCTGAGCACCGGGGGCCATGGCCGGGGCGCCGCGCCGCGCCGCGGAACCGCCGTGGGAGGCTTGCTGCATGGCCGTGCTCCGCCTGGTCACCCTCGTCGTGGCGCGCTACGACGAGGCGATCGAGTTCTTCGTCGAGCAGCTCGGATTCGAGCTCGTCGAAGACTCGCCGTCCTTCACCAACGACGGGCGCGAGAAGCGCTGGGTCGTCGTCCGGCCACCCGGCGGCGAGACGGGGATCCTGCTGGCCCAGGCCGACGGGGCGGACCAAGGGTCGGTGGTCGGGCGCCAGGTCGGCGGCCGTGTCTGCTTCTTCTTGGAGGTCGCGGACTTCGACGTGGCCTACGACCGCATGGTGTCCACCGGCATCGAGTTCGTCACCGCCCCCCGCACCGAGCCCTACGGCAAGGTCGCCGTGTTCTTGGACATCGCGGGCAATCGGTGGGACCTGCTCGGGCCCGGGTGATCGCCGGCCGCCGGGATACCGGTCGACGACGGAGCCCGCGGGCCGCGTCCAGGACCGGCCGTCGGCCGCGAACTTCCCTCAGCCCACCGAGAACCGTTGGAAGGTGACCGCGTACTCGCACCCGGCCACCATGCCGCCGAACCCGGCGATGTTGCGCAGGAACTCGTCGGGGTCGAACTCCCGCCCGAGCCCCTCGAGATAGGCGCGGTGCTCGCGGAGCGACGCCACGCCGGCATCGAGGGTGGCCGCCACGTCCACGAAGTGGGTCGGCGACGGCGCGCCCGACACGTACACGTGGGTGATCCCTCCCCAGGGCTCGCCGGCGTCGGGGAACAGCCAGCGGTTGCCCGCGTCCCGGCACCCGTCGAGCACGGTCAGGCCGGTGGCCCGGTGGTCGGCGTGGTTGACGCCCCCGCCCTCCCCCCAGGTCAGTTCGAAGTTCATCGTGATCACCACCTCGGGGCGCAGACGCCGGAACGCCGCAGCCAGGTCACGCCGTAGGGGCAACCCGGATTCGATCGTCCCGTCGGCGTGCCCCAGGAACTCCACGTGGTCGACCCCGACCAGGGCGGCGCTGCGTCGCTCTTCCTCCTCGCGCAACGGACCGGCCAACGCGGGTGCCATGCCGTCGATGCCCGCCTCTCCGCTGCTCACGAGGACATAGGCGACGGCCTTGCCCTGTCCCGTCCACCGGGCCACGGCGCTGGCCGCGCCGTATTCGAGGTCGTCGGGGTGGGCCACGACGGCCACCGCGCGCGTCCAGTCCTCCGGCATCGGTTCCACGATCGTCACCGTACCGGCCCGGCCGCGATGCCATTTCGCCGGCCAACCCGACCACGGCGCGCCGTCGCAGCGCGTGTTCCCCGCCACCCTCGAGCAACTGTCGCTACCATGACGATAGGAGGTGTCTCCGTTGGGCAATTTCATGAGGTTGTTGTCGGCCGGGCCGCTGTTCTTCGTGAGCGCGTGGGTGCTCATGCTCTTCGCGGGCGTCGTCCAGCAGGACACGGGCATCCACCCGTTCGGCTACGTCACATCGATGGTCGTCACCATCGGCCTGTGGCTGACGGTGACGCCGGCGATCGGTGCCGTCGCCCGAGTGTCCAAGTCCAAGAAGGACAAGTAACAGACGCTCCTCAGCAGAAGTCCCGGGCCCGGAGCGCGGCGGCCAGCGGGAGGGCCTCGATCCGCTCCGCCATCACGTTGACCACGCCGTGGGCCACTTCGAGCGTGCCCCGCACGAGGAGGGCGGAGGCCGACTGGGCCACGCGGCGGTGCCGGGCCCACACCCCGACTGAGCAGATCACGTTCACGAGGCCCGTCTCGTCCTCCAGGTTGACAAAGGTGATCCCCCGCGCCGTCTCGGGCCGTTGGCGGTGGGTGACCACGCCGGCCACGGTCACCCGGTCCCCGTCGGCCCGTCCGGCCAGCCCGGCCGCGGTGGTGACCCCGAGGCGATCGAGCGCTCCCCTGGCCAGCTCGGTCAGCGAGGAGTCGACGCTCACCCCGGTCGCCCACAGGTCCGCCACGGTCTCTTCGACCCGGTCCATACGCGGGAGGGTGGGCGCCTCGGCGCCGACCACGATCCCCGGGAGGGTGCCGCCGCCGGCCTGAGCCAGCGCGCCGGCCGCCCAGAGGGCCCGGCGCCGCTCTCCTCCGTCCAGGCTGGCCGTGGCCCCCGCCGTGGCCAGGGCCTCCAGCTGGGGGCGCGAGAGCCCGGCCCGGCGCGCCAGGTCCTCCAGGTCGCGGTAGGGGCGGCCCGCCGCGATCCGTTCGGCGGTCTCCGCCCCGAGCGTCCGCACCGAGGCCAGCCCGAGCCGCAGGGCCGGGGGCTCGCGCCCGGCGCCGGCCGGTTCGAGGCCCGCCGCGGCCGCGCTGTGGTTGACCTCGGCCCGGCGCACCTCCACCCCGTGGCGGCGGGCGTCGGCGACGAGGGTGCGGGGGGCCCAGAACCCCATGGGTTGGGAGTTGAGCAGGCCTGCGCAGAAGGCGGCCGGGTAGTACAGCTTCAGCCAGGCCGAGGAGTAGACGAGGTAGGCGAAGGACACCGCGTGGGACTCGGGGAAACCGAAGTTGGCGAAGGCTGCCATCTTGGAGAAGATCTCGTCGGCCACCTCGCCCGTGATGTGCCGCTCGGCCATGCCGGCGTAGAAGCGTTGGCGGAGCGCCTCCATCCGCTCGGCCGAGCGCTTGGAGCCCATGGCCTGGCGCAGCTGATCGGCCTCGGCCCCGCTAAAACCCGCCACGTCGATCGCCATCTGCATGAGCTGCTCTTGGAAGAGCGGCACGCCCAGGGTCTTCTTCAAGCAGGGCTCGAGGAGGGGATGCAGATAGGTGATCTCCTCCTCGTTGTTGCGCCGGCGCAGGTAGGGGTGGACCGACCCGCCCTGGATGGGTCCGGGGCGGATGAGCGCCACCTCGACGACGAGGTCGTAGAAGGTGGTGGGCTTGAGGCGCGGCAGCGTGCCCATCTGGGCGCGGCTCTCCACCTGGAAGACCCCCACGGTGTCGGCCGCGCACAGCCGCTCGTAGACGGCGGGATCCTGGGGGATGGTGGCGAGCGAGATCGCGGTGCCGTGGTAGTCCGAGATGAGGTCGACGGTGCGGTGCAGTGCCTCCAACATGCCCAAGCCGAGCAGGTCGAACTTGACGAGGCCGACCGCTGCGCAGTCCTCCTTGTCCCACTGCAAGACGGTGCGGCCCGGGGCGCTCGCCCACTCCACCGGGCAGACCTCTACGACCGGCCGGTCGCAGATGACCATGCCGCCCGAATGCACGCCGAGATGCCGGGGAGCGCCCTCTAATTGCGCGGCGACCCGCAGCACCGAGGCGGGGACGTCGCTCGCCAGGTCCGCCAGCTGCCCGCGGTGCTCGAGCTGACGGGACCAGGCGTCGATCGTGCCGGGCGCGTGCCCGAGCGCCTTGGCCGCGTCGCGCACCGCGGAGCGGGACTGGTAGGTGATGACGTTGGCCACCTGGGCCGCGTGGTGCCGTCCATGGCGCTCGTAGACGTACTGGATGACCTCCTCGCGCCGGCCGGACTCGATGTCGACATCGATGTCGGGGGGGCCATCGCGCTCGGCGGACAAGAAGCGCTCGAAGAGGAGGCCGAGCGCCACCGCGTCGGCGTTGGTGATGCCGAGCGCGTAGCAGACCGCCGAGTTGGCGGCCGAGCCTCGTCCCTGGCAGAAGATGTCCTGCTCGCGGCAGAAGCGGACGATGTCCCACACCACGAGGAAGTAGCCGGGGAAGCCCAGGGCCTCGATGATCGAGAGCTCGCGGTCGAGCTGGGCCCAGGCGCCCGGCATCGTTTCGGCGCCGCGGGATCCGTAGCGGGTGGTAGCCCCCTCGGCAACCAGCCGGCGCAGGTAGCCCATCTCGTCACAGCCCGGCGGGACGGGAAAGGGCGGCAGGCCGGGCGCCACCAGGTGGAGGTCGAAAGCGAGCGCTCGTCCGAGCTCTCCCGCCCGCTCCACGGCCCCCGGGTAGCGGGCGAAACGCCGGGCCTGCTCGCTCCCCGAGCGCAGGTGGGCGCCCGGACCCGGCGGCAGCCAGCCGTCCATCTCGTCCAGGGACCGTCGGGCGCGCACCGCGGCCACCACCGCGGCCAGGTGCTGGCCGGCCGGGGTGGCGTAGTGGGCGTTGGCCGTCGCCACCAGCTCCACCCCACCGGTGACGGCCAGCGCGGCCAGCGCGTCGTTGCGTGCCGAGTCAAACGGGTCGCCGTGATCCCACAGCTCGACCGCGACGTTGGCGCGCCCGAAGGCGGCCACGAGCTCCGCCAGGGCGGCGGCGGCGGCGCGAGGGCCGGCCGCGTCGAGCGCGGTGGGCACCGTCCCCTTGCGGCAGCCGGTGAGCACGAGCCAATGACCGTCGTGCGCGGCGGCCAGCGTCGGCAGCGAGACCGTGGGGATCCCTTTGGCGCCCCCCGCCAGCTGCGCCTCGGCGATGGTCCGACTGAGACTCCGGTACCCGGTCGGGTCGCGGGCCAGCACGACGAGGTGCGCGCCCTCCGGGTCGGCCCGGCCGTTCTGGCGACGGGTGAGGCCGAGGGTCAGCTCGGCCCCGAACACGGTGGGCAGTCCCACCCGCCGGGCCGCCTCGGCGAAGCGCACCACCCCGTAGAGGCCGTCGTGGTCGGTGAGCGCGAGCGCGCAGAGGCCGAGCCGCGACGCTTCGGCCACCAGCTCCTCTGGGTGCGCAGCCCCGTCGAGGAAGCTGAAGTTCGAGTGCGCATGCAGCTCGGCGTAGCTCGACCGGCGCGGGTCAGTCATAGGTGGCTTCCACCCACCAACGGCTGCGCTCCACCGAGCAGAGATACGCGCGCTGGTCGGCACCGAGCAGCTGGAAGCGTGCCCGCCGACGGCGCGCCCCCAGGTCCCACCACCGTTCGTCGGACAACCACGGCCCGGCCCACGCGACCACCGCGGTGCACGGACCGCCGCCGACCGCCAGGCGCTCCGGCACCGCACTGAGCCGACCGCGGGCGCTCACGCGAACGGGCTCCCCGCCCGAGCCGGTCACCTCGGCCGCCAGGGGCTCGGGGTGCACCAGTGCTGGTGCGGGCCGGGGATGGCGGCCCGGCCAGGGCGGGTCGTCGTCGGGGGCATCGGAGGGCTCCTCCCCCCAGGGCACGAACCGAACCCGGTCCCCCGGCGCCCGGCCACCCTCCAGCCTCCCGGAGAACACCGCGGCGGGGCCGAGCATCCCCCGCAGCCGGTCGAGCCCGCGGGTCGCCCGGCGGTCGGCCTCGGACACGGCACCCCACAGCCCGAGCTGGCGGCCCCCCCGGCGGACCACCTCTTCGGCACGCAAGCGCACGAGCGCGATCCCCCCCGTCGGGACATGGGCGGCGGTCCCCGCCAACCACCCGTCGAGCTGCCAGCGCAACCGCTCGACCATGGCGTCGACGCCGAGCTCCTCCTCGCCCCGCCAGATCCGGGCCAACTCCTCCCCGTGCTCGGTCATCGCTTCGATCCGCAGCAGCGTGCACACCAGTCCGCGCGCTGCCAACTGGCACGCCAGGTCGTCGGCGCAGGTCCGCGCGGCGAAGAGCGCCCGGTCCACCCGGTCGGCGGCCGGATCGAGCTCGACCTGCGCGCAGAGGTCCTCGGGGAGGGCCGAGGGACGCACCGGGCGCTCCTCGCGCCCGGAAGCCAACCGGTGCGCAGCGGCGGCGTCCGGGCCAAAGCGCGCCAGCACCGCCGAGGCGGCCAGCGCGGCGAACGCCCCCAGCGAGTCGATGCCCAACCGGCCGAGCAGGTCGGCCAGCTCGGGGCGTCCCAGCACCGAGAGGGGGAAGGGGGCGAGGAACGCCGCCGTCTGGGTCCGCGCGACGATCACGCCCCGGCGCGCGGCCAGCGTGGCGGCGAAGATCCCGTCGGCCACCCCGATGCCCACCGCGTCGAGGAGGGGCTCGGACCCGGGCACCGGCTGCAGTGCGGCGGCGGCGGCCCGGCGCACCGTCGAGCACAGCGCCGCTTCGCCGCCGAAGTAGCGGGCGGGGCCCCGCGCGTCGAGCACGCAGAGCCCCGGCCGGACCACCTCGACCGCCGGGGTGATCTCGGCGACGGCCGCCACGAGCGGCTCGAAGCAACGCGCCTCGCGCGGCGGCTCCCGGTCGAAGAGGACGAGCCCGGGGCAGCGGCTCTCCGCCTCCCGGCGTCGCAGGCCGATCGCGACGCCGACCTCGCGGGCCGCGGCGGAACAGGCGGCCACTCGCCCGGCCTCCAGCACCGCGACGGGGTCGCACGGCGTCGCCCCCCACGCCGTCACCGGCCAGTCCGGGCACCACACCGCCAGCGTGCGCACGAGCACTACCCCGCCCGCGTCATCCCCGCCGATGGGATGGGCTCGACGCGCGAGGGGCCTTGGATCCCCTCGTCGGCCGTCCTCGCCTCGCGCGCGGTCCCGACCAGCTGGCCCTCGGGGCCGGGCAGCCACACGAGCGCCTCGAGTCGGCGGTCGGCGCCGCGTCGGCCCCCGCTCGTAACCAGCACCTGTCGGCACCGCAACGTCCCGTGGCCGGTGCCGAGGCCCTCCCATCGCACCACCTCGGTCGCCAGCTCCACGTCGGGTGGCTCGGACCAGCCCTCCGCGTTCCCCGAGCGCTCGAGACCCGCGACCACCAGCACGGCGGCGCGCTGGCGGGTCCGCGCGACGAGGCGGCGCGCCTCTGTCGGCCGACACCGCGGCGGCGGCGCGACCACCACCATGTCCAGCGCGTCGAGCAGCGCCGAGGTCACGCCCGACCAGTTCGTCCCCGGCTCGGGCACGACGGCGAGCCGGTCGAGACGCACCCCCAACCCGGCGGCCGCCTCGAGGCCGAGGGCCTCCAACCCGACGACCGCGGCCCACGACCCAGCCGCCAGCGGTGCCGCCAGGAGGGCCAGCACCAACGCGGTCGCCCCCGCACCCGGGGTCACCGCCACCACGCTGCCCCGACGGAGCCCCGCGTCCGGGAACAGGCCCCGCAGGGGCGCGGCCACGGGGAGCGCGGGCGGGCCGGTCAGTCCCGAGACCGGACCGACGACCACCGGCGAGGAGCGGGGTCCACCCACGCTTCCGATCGTAGCGAACACTTGTTCGCTTTCCAATTGGGAGAAAGGCTTTGCGCCAGAGTCCTCAGGGAGGGGTGGTTCGGTACAGGAACGAATCTGCACCGAAACTGGAGGCACTGCTGCACTTGGAACACCCCACCTTGGGGCTCATACAGCCTGACGAGTTCATCCCGATCCTCGAGCAGAGTGGTCGGATCCGCGAAGTCGGTCGCTGGGTGCTCGGTGAGGCCTGCCAACAGATGGCCACCTGGCACGCCCGGGGCGACACCCTCGACGTCTCGGTCAACGTCTCTGGCCGCCAACTCGACGACGACACCATCGTCGACATTGTCCGCGACGCCCTTCGGATCAGTGGTCTCGATCCGACGACCTTGATCATCGAAGTGACCGAGACCGCCCTGATGCGGAATACCGAATCGACTGCCCGGCGGCTCCAGGCCATGAAGAACCTGGGCGTCAAGATCGCGATTGACGACTTCGGCACCGGGTTACTCCTCCCTCGCTTATCTCCGACAGTTCCCGGTCGACTGCATCAAGATCGAAAGCATGTTCACCAACGCGATCACCACCTCACCCGAATCCAAGGCCCTCATCGGTACCCTGGTGCAATTGGGTCGAGACCTCGGCCTGAAGACGCTGGCCGCAGGGGCCGAGACCACCGAAGAGATGGATCACCTCCGAGCCGAAAGCGTTGCCCGGCCCCTCGACCCCGACACGCTCGAAACGAACCACGCCGGCCGACCGTGCCAAGCAATCGAACCGACGGGGACGCGACTCGCTCTTGAAGGAGTCGTCGTTCTCCCGATCGGGAGTCCGAACCTCCGAGTTGGTCCATTCATGCCGTTGTCACTGACCAGTCCTCGGCTGGTGTGCGGACAAAGTCAGACCAACTTTGGCGTGGCGAAGGGTGCCTGCATCGCCTCCGTCGACTCATTGACTCAGCTGCACTCTGGACGTATCTTGCAATCGCTCAGCCGTCCGCTGAGTGTGAGGACAGAAAGGCGCAACCATGACCCTCGCGTCCGAAGGTACCAAGCGTGGGATACGGATCCATCGCGCTAACGACGCCCCTGAACTTCACGCGAGCGGTGTTGCCACCAGCGATTTCGGCACAAATGAGGAGCTTCGAGAGGTCGCAACCAGGCTGGCCGAAACCGATTGTTCGATAAGCCGCCTCTTGGTGCACCAAACCCCGGACGAAGGCGGTATGTCGATCGTCTATCTCTTCTTCAAGCCGAACTTCCCGCTCTTTCGGCACAAGCACGACGTCGACAGCTTGTACGTCGTCATCTCTGGATCGGCTGTGGGCTTCATGGGCGCCGAGACATTGCGTCCCGGAGACTGCTTCTCTGTACCGGCCGGAACGCCGTACTACTACACAGCCGGACCGGAGGGAGTTGAGGTCCTCGAGATGCTCCGCGCCGACTCCGTCACCGTCATCTATACCGACAATCCCGACGGTCGACTTGAGGAAGCGAAAGAGGCGGTCCGCGAAAACGCCGACGCCTGGAAGACGATCACCGCTGGTCCCCTGTACCGCGCGACCGCCGAAGCGCGCTGATCGGACTGTTCTCTCCGGAGGCCGGCTACACCCCACCCATAGCCAGAACCGGAATGGTGTGAGGGACGATGGTTGAGCGTCGAGGACGGGTCGAGGGCAAGGTGGCCATCGTCACGGGCGCCGGATCCACACCCGGTCCGGGGGTCGGGACCGGCAAAGCCACCGCGATTGTGCTGGCCCGTGAAGGGGCCGCCCTGCTCCTCGCCGATGTCCACCCCGAGCGGGCTGAAGAAACGCAACATGTCATCGAGCGAGAAGGCGGCACGGCCACGGTTTTCGCCGGCGACATGACCAAGGCCCCCGACTGCGAGGCCATGGTGCGGGCGGCGGTGCACGCCTTCGGCACGGTGGACATCCTTGTCAACAACCTCGGGGCCGCCATCTATGGGAACGCCATCAACACGAGCGAGGTCGACTGGGACTGGGTGCTCGACATCAGCTTGCGCGCGGCCTTCTTGTCATCCAAGTACACCCTGCCAGTAATGGAGAAGAAGCGCTCTGGCGCGATTGTCAACATCGGGTCGATTTCGGGCTGGCGGGGCACCGGTTATCTCGGATACTCCGCCGCCAAAGGCGGCATCCACGCCATGACGGTGGACATGGCCTACTCGCATGGTCGCCAGGGGATCCGGGTCAACGCGGTCGTCCCCGGCCACATCACCACGCCACTGCTGTACTCGGTCCTCGGTGAGACGCCCCAGGCGGAGTTCCGTCGACAGCTTGCCGCCACATCGAATCTGCTCGGCGCCGAGGGAACCGCCTGGGACGTCGCGTTTGCCGCGGCCTTCCTGGCGGGCGATGAGGCACGCTGGATTACTGGCGTGACGCTCGCTGTTGACGGTGGTGTGACATCCGTTACCCCCCTGTCGATGGCACAGCACGTACGGGAGGTTGCCGAACCCACGACCTAACCCGGCGCGCGCAGAACTGCGATCGACGCGGTCACGGACCCTCGAATTTTCGTCACCTCAGGATCCAAGCCGTCCAATCGTCCGGCTCACCTCCCAGGCACTCCCCCGTGTTGCCCCTGCCTAGCTCAGCGGGCCAGTTCTCCGGCGTCGACCAGCAGGCTGCTCCCGGTCATGAACATCGAAAGATCGCTGGCGCAGAAGAGGACCACGCGTGCCACGTCGTCGGGTCGCCCAGCGCGCCCGAGGGGACGGGTCAGGGCTTCTTCCAGATCCGGGGGCGAATGGGTTGGGGCGCCACTCATGGCCGATTCCACTCCAGGTGTGATGATCGTGGTCGGAGAGACGGCGAGGACCCTGATCCCGTGTTCCGCCAGTTCGACCGCGACCTGGCGGGTCAGTCCGATTACTCCGTGCTTCGACGCGACGTAGTGGGCGACCCCGGCGCTTCGTCCCCGAAACCCGGCGACCGAGGAGATGTTGATAATGACGCCACCCCCGCCGGCGGAGATCATCCGGCGCGCCGCTTCCCGGCATCCCACGAAGGTCCCGCGGAGGTTGACCTTCAGCACCCGGTCCCAATCGTCGTCGGTCATGTGGAGCAACGGCACCGACGGGAAAATGCCGGCATTGTTGACCCAGACATCGATGCCACCCAGCCTGGCCACGGCGGCATCGGCCGCGGCGCTGACCGATGCCGATTCGGAAACATCGAGAGCAATCGAAGATGCGCTGACTCCGAAGCTGCTCGCCACGTCCTCCGCGGCCCTCTTGGCTGCGGCCTGGTCGATGTCGCCGATCAGCACGGAGGCTCCCGCCTCGGCCAACCGGTGGGCGATCGCGCGGCCAAGCCCCCGGGCGCCGCCCGTCACGACTGCCCGCCTGCCACGCAACGAGATGAGTTCCTCGAGCGGCCTGTCGCTCAGATCGGGAACCCCCATCATTCGCTCCTCCGCCGGCGATGGTCCAGATGCAGCGGCCTGATCAGAACCGAGCCGTCTATCGTCGCGCGCCCCGGCGAGCTCGCCAGCTGTCTTTGCAGGAGGATGCGACGGGTAGCGCTCGCATTGCCCGGACTGGTGTCTGGAGTCCCCAGCCTAATGGCGCTGGATCCATTCACCGATTCCAGAACCGAGGCGTTCGACCTTCTCCGAGTAGTAGCGGCCAGAGCGAATGGTGTCGGTTGCCCCGGTCGATCTAAAGCTGATCGAGATTCGGTATCGGCACATTCACTAGTCTCAGGATCGTGCGAATGGTATTCGCCGAGGTCGACCCCTCTCGCCGGCGCGTCCTTGAACCGCCACAACTCCAGGGTGTGTGCTTCTGTGCGATCGGCTCGCTCCCGGCGACCGATGACCGTGACCAAACCGCTTGCCTGATGCCAGACGGAGAGCGCGCTCACCATGCCTAGTGGCCAAGCAAGAACAGTCCTGCGACGGTACCTGAAGGCGCAGGCAGACAAGGATCTCGAAGCGCTGGTTTCGTGTTGGCACCCCGATGTGGAGGTGACCCACCCGATGCGACCCGACCTCAGCTGGCGCGGTCTGGACACGTATCGGCAGGCCTGGACGCGGATCTGGGAGACCAATCCTCACTCCCGGTTCGAGGTGGTGTCGACGGCAGTCGCCGGCAACCGCATTTACCTTGAGGCACTCGTCGAACATGCTGACGGGACAATGGTACCGAACATGAACGTTCTCGAAGTCGAGAATGGCAAGATCCGACGAGGACGCGTCTACACCGACAGACCGACGAGGGACGGTGTCAGCATGAGCGCGTTCGTGCGCGACCTCAACCCGCTGGACCGACCTAAAGCGGCACCAAGGTCTACCGAGACGTCGCGAGACGATCTAGAACCCTAAGCAGATCAGGCAGACCCTTGACCGTCGCGTCTCGCTAGATCTGTCAACCTCGAGACGCGACAACCCCAAGGCCATAGTCCCCGCGATCACCCAAAGATCGTTCCGCTTCAAGAGATAGCATCCGTGTGGTGGCGAAGAACACGATTCGAGATCGTAAGGTCAAAGAGACGCGAGCCCGCATCGCCAGAACGGCTCTCGAACTCTTCATAGCTCAGGGGTACGCGGAGACCACCGTCGACCAAATTGCCGAAGCGGCAGACGTGGGTCGACGTACGGTCTTCGACCATTTCCCGACGAAGGAGGCGATGCTGTTCGACCATCTCGTCGTTCGGCACGAGGTCGCGGTACAGCGCCTCCGAGATCGACCAGCATCAGAGCCGGCGATTGTCAGTCTGCATGCCGTGATGAGGGAACTGTGCGAGAAGGGTTACGATCGCGAGTTCCTCGCTCTGATTCGGACTGTCCTCGAAACGGAGCCACGGTTCGCGTATGCGCAGTTGTCGATAGGTGTCCGAGAGTTTGAGAAGGATCTTGTCGGGACCCTCGAGAATCGCCTCGCCCGACCGCAGTCGTCTCTGGAGATCCGCGCGGTAACACTGGCAGCGCAAGCCTGGTTGGACACTGCCATTCGTCTCTATCTTCTTGAAGGCAGGCATTCACTCGTCGAGTACTTCGACGAGGTCGTCGCAACCTGCGTGCGGGTCACAACGGAGGACCTCCGCGTGAGTCTCGAGGCCTCAAATGCGGCGCCGGCTTACCAACCGCCCAGCTGACCCGGGCACCAGATCGCAACTGGGTCGAAGTGGCTCCGAGTACGCCCTTCTTGCTTGGAGGGGGATCAGGGGCTCGCCGCTGGGTTCCGCTGGCAGAGCACTTCCCCACCGTCTGACTCGTCGTGTTGAAGGTCGACCTTGAACGCATGAAACAGCAACCGGGACCGAACGTAGGGAGGAAGGCCATATCGATCGACGCGCGTCGCCGATCGCAGTCCATGCGCATCGCCATGGTGGCTCTTGCCGGTTCTCTATTCCTGGCGCTATCTGCATCACCGAGCGGAGCGCAGAATGCGCCCGTCACTTACACGATGCAATCTGAACAAATCGGACCGCCGCAATCCGTGGTCGCGGCTCTGTATCAACCGACAAACTCGACGCCCAACGAGTCGACTGCGCTGGTCGTGGTGCACCAGATCCCGGTCTTCGCCGAACTTCCATGCCCTGAGCTGGCCCAACGCGGCTTCACCGTCGTGTGTACAGATGAGACCGGGACAACATGGGACCAGCTGGCGCGCGGTGTCGGCTACGGCGTCGCCTATGCGCGATCGCTGCCGGGCATTCGGCACGTGGTGCTGCTCGGTTGGAGCGGCGGTGGCTCCATGGTGGCCTACTACCAGAACATCGCCGAGAACGGGGTCGCCGTTTGCCAGGCTCCCCACCGCCTCGATCCTTGCACCGACTCACTGGCAGGGCTGCCACGCGCTGACGGCGTGGTGTTTCTCGACGCCATCCCGGGGTTGGCCTTCTCGTTCATGTCCGCGCTGGATGCCTCGACGGCCAAGGCCGGCGGACTGACCAGCCAGCACAACCCGTCCCTGTATCTCTTCAACCAACGGAACGGATACAACCCGAATCCCAACCAGTCATCCAGGTACTCGTTGTCGTTCATCGAGCGCTATACGCAGGCGCAGGGTCAACGGGAAGCCCACCTGGTCAGTACGGCTCTACGCCTCGAGAAACAGTTCGCCAAGGGTCGCCACGGCATCTCCGACGCTATGGCGTTCCCGATCGGGCACGATGCCGCACGCATCTGGCAGCAGGACACCACCCTCCTTTCCCACACCAAGGGCAAGTATCCGCTGATCACGCCGGCGAGTCCGAACGGTACCGTCCAGGTGGTCCACTCCGTTCGGGTCCCCGCCGAGAGCCCGGTGCCTTCCTCCCCTCAAGCCAACGACTCCTCGCCGATCAACTCGACCGTCAGCACCTTCCTGTCGACCTCCGCCATCATGGCACCCGACTACCGCTTGACTGCCGATTCCATCGAAGGCGTCGACTGGGCCTCCTCCAACACCTCCACAGTGATCAATGTTCAGGGAATCACCGTTCCCCTGCTCATGATGTCGATGACCGGGCACTACTGGGTCGTGCCGTCCGAGATGTACTACCTGGCCGCGCACAGGTCGAAGCACAAGACGCTGGCGTATGTCGAAGGGGCAGCGCACGTGTTCTCCCCCTGCACCGAGTGTCAGACATCCCCAAATGAGTTCGGCGATACCGAAGCCGAGGTATTCAACTACGTCGGAAACTGGCTCGAGGCGCGCTTCTGAGCGGCAGCAGGCGCGGTTTGGAAGGTACTGTTGCCGGGACGGGACCTTCGAGGGGGAGGAACACATGGATCGCAGACAGCGCGATGTCAACTTCTTCGACTCGGCGGTAATCGAGGATCCGTTCCCCCACTATGAGGATGTGCGGGCAACGGGCCGGGCGGTGTGGAACGACATCATCCAGGGGTGGATGGTTCCCGGATTCGATGACTGCGCGACCGTACTGACGGACGACGGTGAGCACTTCACGGCGGTACCCAGCACACCAGAGATACTGCCGTGGTTCGAAGCCCCCACCATGATCTCGGTCGATGGCGAGATGCACCGTCGGCTCCGCAACTGCCTGTCGCCGCTGTTCACCCGGCGGACCGTGGCGCACTGGGAGGAGCGGGTCCGTGTCGTCGTGGACAAGCTGCTGGCGCCGCTGGACGAGGGGGACGAGAGCTTCGACCTGATAGCCGACTTCACGATGATCCCGACGATCATCGTTGCCGAGATGCTCGGTGTGCCCGAAGACCGACACGCCGACTTCCGGTACTGGTCGAACACGATCGTCAGCAACCTGGCTTGGGGCCACGAAGACGCCTCTGTCCGCGTAACGCTCCGGCAGGCGTCCAGAGATCTCAATGGGTATCTGCGCCAGGAGATCGACCGTCATCGCCGCGATCGACCCGACGACCTTCTGACCGCCATGGTGGGTATGGCCGAGGAAGGCTCCATGGACGACGAGGAGGTACGGGCCGCCGCCGTGCTCCTCCTGGTCGCCGGCTACGACACGACCGCCAAGCTCCTCTCCAACGCGCTCGTTGCACTCGAGCTCCATCCAGCGCAGCGCCGGCTCATCGTCGACGACCCCAACCTGGTGCCCGCCAGTATCGAGGAGGTTCTCCGGTGGCGAGGCACCGTGCAGTCCATCCCCCGCATCGCCGTCCACGACATGACGCTCGGCGACTCGGAGGTAGCCGCGGGCGAGACGGTCCATGCGCTGATCGGCGCAGCCGACCGCGACCCCAGTCGCTGGGCCGACCCGGGAACCTTTGACGTCAACCGCGAGGCGAAGGCCAACTATGGCTTCGGCTGGGGCCCCCATCTGTGCTTGGGGGCACCACTCGCCCGTCTTGAGACGAAAGTTGCGATCGAGCAGCTGCTCCGCCGAGCGCCCGAATACCAGCTGCGGGACATCAAGATGGGGCCCTCCTTCTTCGTCCGGGGACCCGAGCGCGGTTTCCTCGACGTCGCAGTCCGGGCCTGATCACCAGCGACGGCACTTCGAGCCTGTCGTTGACTCCACACTGCGAGTCACGTCTGGTACAACCTTGGGCGCCTGACGTGTCGAAGCGATCACAACTGCAGCCGACCCTGCATCTCGGGCCCAACGTAGTCGTGCCGATTGGGCCGACACGGCCTGAGCCCCGCGGGCCGCGTCACCCGAAGACGAGCGGGAGCGACTCGATCTGGCGGAGGCCGTATCCGTAGCGCAACTCGGTGCCCTCGGCGATGGTGTAGTCGGGGATCCTGGAGTGCCACTCCCGCAGGGTGGTCCGCAGCTCGAGCCGGGCCAGGTGCGACCCGAGGCACCGGTGCACACCACCGCCGAATGCCAGGTGGCGGTTGGCGGGGCGGGTGAGCTCCACGGTGGAGGCGTCCGGCAGCGCCCGATCGTCGGTGTTGGCCGAGCCGATGCTGACCCCGACGTGGTCCCCCTTGTGCACCGGACAGCCGGCGAGATCGGCGTCCTGGATGGCCACCCGGGCCACGCCCGCGACCGGCGTCTCCCAGCGCAGGAGCTCCTCGACGGCCGACGGGATGATGGCCGGGTCGGCGACGATGGCCTGCCGCTGCGTGGGGTTCTGGGCGAGGTAGGCGAAGAAGCACTCGAGGGAATCCGTCACCGTGTCCAGACCAGCCAGGATGAACAGGAAGCAGATGCCCAGGATCTCGTCGACCGTGAGGCGCGCCCCGTCGACCTCGGCCGCCAGGAACCGGCTCAAGATGTCCTCTCGGGGCTGCCGCTTGCGATCGGCGACGGCCTCGGCAAAGTAGCGCTCGATCTCCGCCGCAGTCGCCTGCTGGGAGGCCTTCATCTCTGCGACGTCGGCCCCCGCCGGGCGCAGGATGCCGCTTTTCATGCCGAGGAACATGTCGAGGTCGGACAGCGGGAAGCCGAGCAGCCGTAGGAAAACCGACGAGGGAAGCGGCTCGGCCAACGCCGTGGTGAACTCGCAGGAGCCCTGGTCGATGAAGGCATCGATCAGCTCGTTGACCAAACGGGCGATGTCGGGCTCGATCAGGTTCATCTGCTTAGGGGCGAAGATCGGGTCGAGCAGCCTGCGGTACTTCAGGTGCTCGGGCGGGTCGACCTGGAGCGGGATGAGTGGCACGGTCTGCCCCAGGTCCACCGCCTCCATGGCGGACGAGAAGATCTCCGGATGCTGCAGGACGTACTCGACCTCGGCCCTCCGCATGACCTCGTGCCCTCCGAAGGGGCCGGGCACGACTGCGCCGAGCTCCCGCGCGGCGCGGTAGAAGGGCTGGGGGTTCCCCGACGTGGCCGGGTCGAGGAAGAGGGCGGGGTCGAACGGCGGGGCGACGCCCGGTGACGCGTCAGCGGACATGGCTCAGCTGGTGGTGCCCCGGCCGAGGTCCGAGGCCCGGTTGGCGTGCACGGACTTGGGTCCCTTGCGGGTCGACCGGATGCCGACGTCGCGTCCGGCCGCCCGTTCACGAAGCGCTCCAACGGTGGCCTGCTCCTTCGGGATGACCGAGAAGGGGTGGTAGTTGAAGTGCGTCATGGCGTTCAGGTGGGTGATCCGGTCGATGTCGTGCTTGGGCAGCTCGCCGATGTATTTCCACAATTGCTCGGGCGCCGTGGGCCAGGTGGTGTCCGAGTGCGGGTAGTCGCACTCCCAGGTCACGTTGTCCATGTTGAGGTAATCCCGGCTGGCCACGCCGAAGGCGTCGTCGATGAAACAAGTGATGACGTGCTCGTTGAAGACCTCGCTGGGCAGCCGGTCGCCGAAGTCCTGACCCGTCCAGATGTGGTGCTTCTGGTAGTTGTAGTCAATCCGCTCCAAGAAGTACGGAATCCAGCCGATCCCGCCTTCCGACAGGGCCACCTTGATATCGGGGAACTGGCGCAGGACCGGCGACCAGATGAGGTCGGCCGCGGCCCGCACGATGTTCATCGGGGTGACCGTGATGAGCACGTCGATGGGGGCGTCGACGGAGGTGATCACCAGCTCCGAGGACGACCCGATGTGCATGCAGACGGTGACCTGCTCATCGTTGCATGCGGTCCAGAACGGGTCCCAGTGGTCCGTGTGGATGCTCGGCCAGCCGAGCTTCGACGGGTTCTCCGAGAAGGTGACGGCATGGGCGCCCTTGGCCGCCGTGCGTCGGACCTCGGCCGCCAGGACCTCGGGATCCCAGATGGCCGGCAGCGAGCACGGGATGAATCGCCCCGGGTGAGTCCCGCACCACTCGTCGATGTGCCAGTCGTTATAGGCCCGGACCATGGCCAGGGCCACGTCCTTGTCCTCCGTGCGGGCGAACAGCTGGCCACAAAACTGGGGGAACGACGGGAAGCACAGGGATCCGAGCACGCCGTTGGCGTCCATGTCGGCCACCCGCTCGTCGATGTCGTAGCAGCCCGGCCGCAGCTCATCGAAGGACGTGGGCTCCATGCCGTACTCGTCGGGCGGCCGCCCGGCCACCGCGTTGAGCGCGATGTTGCCGATCTCGGCCCCCTCGTAGCGCCAGGCGCTCGTCCCGTCGGGCCGGGTGATGAACTGGGGCGCCAGGTCGGCGTACTTGGCCGGCAGGCGACCCTCAAACACGTTCGGTGGCTCGACGACGTGGTCGTCGACACTCACCAGGACCAGATCCTCTACGTCCATGGAGGTCCCTCCTGATCGATCGTGGCCGAGCCCGTGAAGACCACTACGCCACCTGCTGGCGAATGGTAGCCGGAAGGCCCGACGGGTCCGGATCGCCGCCCGCCGGTCGCGCCGAGCAGGGTGCGGCGACCTCCCTGGGCGACGGTCCACCGCCGACGGCCGTGGCTGTTTCATCGCAAGTCCGGGCGCGCCGGTTGCGTCACCGCACCTTCTCGATGTCACGCCAGCCCTCCGGTGCGAGAACTCCCATTAGGCTCAAGGCCTGTGCGAATAGTGCTCGACACCATGCGGTGCACGGGTCACGGCCGCTGCTACTCGTTAGCGCCGGAGCTGTTCGACAGCGACGACTACGGGCACAGCGTCCTGCGCTCCGCCGATGTCCCAGTAGGCCTTGAGAGCCGCGCACGGCTAGCCGTCGAGAACTGCCCGGAGTCCTGCCTGCGCCTCGAGTGAGGCCGTTCAGGAACCGGTTCGGAACGACTCGCTCCAGGGGCCAAGGACGCGGGCACGGTACAGGGGGTGTTCACTAAGGTGACGGACCAAAGCGACGACCGTGAGGTGCGAGATGGCGCTGGCTGTAGATGACGTGAAGGTCGTCGATGCGGACTCGCATCTGACCGAAGCCCACGACCTGTGGACCAAGCGGGCACCGGCCGGGTACGAAGACCGCGTACCCAGGGTGGAGGAGATCAATGGTCGGCCGACTTGGGTGGTCGACGGGGCGACGCTCGGCTTCGCTGGGGGAGGCGGCGTGATCGACCGGGAAGGAACGAAGTTCCCGTTTCAGGAGTCCATGGTCGTCTGGGGGACTGACCGCATCCACCGGGCTGCTTTCGACCCCAAAGCCCGCATGGAGGTCTTGGACGACTCGGGCATCTGGGCCCAGGTGCTGTTTCCCAATTCGATCGGCCTCGGAGGCCAGGGCCTCTCGCAGGCCGTCAAGGATCCGGTGCTGCGCCGGCTCTGCATCGAGATCTACAACGACGCGATGGCGGAGGTGCAGGCCGAGTCCGGGAACCGACTGCTGCCGATGCCCGTGCTTCCGGCGTGGGACGTCGACGAGAGCGTCCGCGAAGCCGAGCGCGTCGCCGCGCTCGGGGCGCGTGGCGTCAACCTCACCTCGGATCCTCAGGATCTCGGATCGCCCGACCTGGCCAACCGGGCGTGGGACCCCCTCTGGGACGTATGCGACGACCTCAAGCTACCGGTGCACTTCCACATCGGCGCCAGCCTCACGGCCATGAACTTCTACGGCAACTATTTCTGGGGGTCTCAGCACGAGTACATCAAGCCCGCCATCGGTGGCACGCTCTTGTTCATCAACAACGCGCGCGTCGTGGTGAACGTCACCCTCTGCGGCATGCTCGACCGCCACCCGGGCCTCAAGCTGGTCTCGGTCGAGAGTGGGATCGGTTGGGTTCCCTTCATCCTCGAGGCCATGGACTACGAGGTGTTCGAGAACGCGCCAGAGCAGGCGGCCGAGCTCAGCCGGAAGCCGTCGGAATACTTCAAGGACCACTGGTACGCGACCTTCTGGTTCGAGGAAAACCAGGGCAACTTGCAGGCTCTCGTCGACTCTGTCGGTGAGGACAACATCCTGTTCGAGACCGACTTCCCGCACCCCACCTGCCTGTACCCCAAGCCGCTGGACACGGTGGCCGAAAAGATGGCGACGCTGACACCGTCGGCCCGCCGCAAGATCCTCGGCGAGAACGCCGCCAAGCTCTATCGCCTGTAGTCGGCCCCCGGGGTACCCCTGGTCGAAGCGTCCGCGCGACGGCGCGCCTTCATCGGCAATATGGTCCGCCGACTACGACTGGGTGAGCGCCACCTCGGCCCGACCCCGCCACAACCACCGCAGCCGCGGCGCCTCGAGGCGCCCGGCGCGCCCGAGCGGCACCAACACCACGGCCAAGATACCGACCAGGAGCAGGAGGTCCGGGAGGACGCCGGACGCGCCCAGCGACTCCACCATGCCCTTGAACGCTGACACGCCGAGGAACGTCTCGACGATCGTGAGCGCGATGACCACTCGCCGCAGACGCCCGGCCGCCACCGGGGCGAGCACCACCAGCCCCCACGTGAGATACCAGGCCCACAGGATCGGGCCGAGCAGCGCCAGGACCAAGAGCGCGAGTCCGAGCGCGCGGACCGACCCCATGACGGGTGAGCGCACGAGGAGCCACGACCCGACGAGGGCCGCGCCCGCGAGCCCCACCACCCCGGCCACGGTGGCGACGGAGGACAACGAGAGCGAGACGTGGGCGACGATGCCGGCACCCACGATCAAATGGGAGAGCGCGTCGACCGGCGTGACCCCGGTGAACACCTTGTCGGGGGCCGACAGCGTGGTGAGCCAGCCCCACCCGAGCCCCGACACCGTCGAGGCGGCGGCCAGCGTGCCGGTGGCGATGACACCGGCCAGCGCGGTGTGGAAGACGCGCCACCAGAACGACGCTCCCCGCGCCCAGTTCCACCCCAAGAACAAGACGCCCAAGATCGCCGGGGCCTTCACCCCGGCCGCCAGCGCGCAGAGCACGATGCCGGGCACCGGCCCGACGCGTTTGGCCACCGCCAGCCCGGCCACCAGGAGACCGACCATCAGCGCGTCGTTGTGCGCCCCGCCGACGAACGCCGTGAGGACGAGCGGGCTGGCCGCGCCGAGGGCCACCCCCTCCGCGGGATCGCGTCCCGCCGACCGGGCGAGCGTCGGCAGCGCGCCGACGACGAGGGCGAGGCCGCCGAGCTCCAAGAGGCGCAGGAGGATCAGGTCGGGCAGGACCTCGTGTTGGGCGATCGAGGTGGCGGCGCCGTCGGCCGCCAGGAACACCGGCCCGTAGGGGGACGGGGTGTTGGCCCACAGCGTTCCGGGCAACAGGCTGAACGGCGTCGCCCCGAGCACCCCGGTCCCATAGGAGTAGGGGTCGATGTGGTGGCTCACCATCTCGCCCTGGCCGGCGTAGCTGAACACGTCCCGGCTGAAGAGGGGCGGCGCCACGAGCAGGGGCAGGACCCACAGTGCGATCACCCCCACCACGCGCCGGACCGGCACGCCGCGGTGGGCCCGCAGCAGGCGAAGGAGCCCGAGCCAGGCGCGCACCGCGAGCACGAGGCCGCCGTAGACGAGGAAGACGGCCACTACCGGCGCCTGCTTGCCCGAGTTGGACACCGACCCGAGCGGCCCGCCCGGGGTTCCGAAGTACCAGGCCCCCGGGAGGCTGGACACGAACGCGGTCCCTCCGAGCACGGCGCCGATCACCACGGCGCACATGGCGGCGGTGCCGAGGAGGGCCATCGGCCGCAGGTCCGGCGATCCGGCCGACGCGGTGCCGGGGTCGTCGGGGCCCGGCGCCTCGGGAACCGGCCCGGCGGTCCCGCCCACCCGGTCGACCGGAGTTCCGAGCCAGCTCGGTCGACCAAGCGCGATGCTCATCTCGCTCCCACTATGTCCCCTCTGCCGTCCTCCGGCGGAGTTGGATGCCGAAAGGCGGTCAACGTCGGCCCGGCCGGGACCTGAGGAACACCCTCGTTAACGCCGTGGCGCCGATGACGGTAGTCACCTACCGGATCGCCGTCACGGCACCCCACGGTAGGTCGAGCGGCGCGTGGACTTCGAATGGGCTTGGTGCTCAGCTCCGCGGCCCGAGGGCCCCGGCCTGGCGCAGGTTGCCGAAGGGGGCGGGCCGCCCCAAGAGGAAGCCCTG
>Ga0209415_10001302_pt1 | contig 47707 bp, 44 predicted proteins | sample PeaSoiSIISIP2007_FD_187696 | JGI IMG/M metagenome (GOLD analysis project Ga0209415, IMG submission 187696) | Peat soil microbial communities from Weissenstadt, Germany - SII-SIP-2007 (SPAdes) (version 2) | ecosystem: Environmental > Terrestrial > Soil > Wetlands > Peat | place: Germany... | reverse complement strand
TGGACCCACTCCACCCATCCGCCGGCGCGCTTTCACCGGCGGGGGTGCGGCACGAGTACACGTGGTAGCTCCCCGCCCGTGCGGCCACCGGGGTGGACAGCAGGAGCAGCGTTGCCAGCGGCGTCGCCCTGAGGATGTTGCGGACCATGTCACCCCTTATGTCGCTGCGGGGCCGCGCTGGACCCCCCTCCCAGTTGTTTCTCAGAGGGGCGGCCGCAACGTCAAACGCCGTGGTACGGAGTCCTGAAAACGCCGGGTCAGATGCGGCGGGCGTGTCTCCCACTCTGGCCGGCGACAGCGCGCGGCAGCGCGCCCGAATGTGCGACTTGGCGGTTTAGAGGGTGAGGCGAACGGGCAGCTCGGACAGCCCGTATATGCCCGAGACGCCCTCGAACGCGGGCTCTCCGTCGAGCTCGAGTGCGGTCACGTTGCGGGCGAGGAAGCCGAGGCCCTCCTGGAGCTCCACGCGGGCGAGGTTCGCGCCCAGGCAGTAGTGCACGCCCGCGCCGAACGTGAGTGCCCGCGCGCGCCCGCGGTCGGCTGCGATGTCGAAGCGGTCGGTCTCGTCGTACTCGTCGGGCTCGCCGTCGAGGTCGCGGTTGCCGGTGAACGCGCAGACCATCACCACGGTGCCCTCGGGGAAGGTGACGTCGCGGTAGACCACCTCCTCGGTGGTGATGCGGGCGGTGAACGGCGTGATCGGCTCGTAGCGCAGCGCCTCCTCCACCGCGGCGGAGGCCAGCGAGGGGTCCTCTCTCAGCAGCTGCCACTGCTCGGGATGTTCGGCCAGCAGCCGAACCGCGTGCGCGAGCTGGCTCTGGGTCGTGTCAACCCCGCCCACCAGCACGTTGAATACGAGGTTGATGCACTCCACGTCGGAGAGGCGGGCGGGTGGGTGATCCGGATCTTGGGCCTCGATCAGCATCGAGATCAGGTCCTCGCGCGGATCGTCCCTGCGCGCCTGCACGAGCGCTTCGGCGTACTCGTAGAACTCCCGCACGGCCTGGTCGATCGCCTCGATCTCGGTGGCCATGCTGGCCGCGTCGAACTGCCGCTGGATCCAGTTGGACCAGTGGTGCAGCCGCGGCGCATCCTCCAGCGGTGCGCCCATCACCGAGGCGATCACCTGGGATGGATAGGGCTTGGCGAACGCCTCGACGAACTCGCAGCTGACCGACGCGCTGCCGCCGGGCCCGCCGCCCGCGCCCGAGGACTCGACCGCGCGCGCCAGCAGGCCTTCCAGGAAGCCCTTCATCGCGGGGCGGTAGCGCTCGACCGCGCGCGGCGAGAGCGCCGGGTTGACGAGGCCGCGCAGGCGCGAGTGGTCGGCGCCGTTGACGTGGAGGATGTTGCGCTTCATCTCCTCGTACAGCGGCCCCTCGGTCACACCGAAGATCTCGGCGATCTTCATCCCCGGGAAGATCGCCGAGCGCGTGCGCAGGAAGAACTCGGCCGACTCGCGGTCCAGCACCATGTAGCCGAACGGCACCTGGGCGAGCCAGCTCTTGGCGCGCACCTCGCGCATGGCCGCGTGGAAGCGGTCCCCGCGCATCTCGGGGTCGGTGTGGTCGAACGTGGGGAGATCGAGCTCCTCCAGGCGCGCCATCTGCGGCCTACTGCTTCGGGCTGATCGCCTGTTTGAGGCCGGCGCCAGCGGAGAACTTGGGGGCCTTGGACGCTTTGATCTTCACGCGCTCGCCGGTTCGCGGGTTCACACCCTGGCGCGCCGCGCGTTTGACGACCGAGAACTTTCCGAACCCGGTGATGCTCACCTCATCGCCCTTCTTCAGCGTCCTCGTCACCGTGTGCAGCAGCGACTCGATCGCCCGCGAGGAGTCCGTCTTGGTGAGACCGCTGTCCGCGGCCACCGCCTCGATCAGCTGGGTCTTGTTCATCGATCGTCCTTTCGATTGGTGGGGATGCGCGCGAGCGCAGGCTACCTTGCCAGCTTCTTGCCGGGGTTGAGCAGGCCCTTGGGGTCGAACGCGCGCTTGACCTGCTCGTGCAGCTCGATCGCTCGCTCGGGCCACTGCAACGCCAGGCGTCCGCGCTTCATCCAGCCGACGCCGTGCTCGCCCGCGAGCGAGCCGCCGAGCTCCCCGGCGAGCGCGTAGAGCTCCTCGCTGACCTCCTCGGCGGCGTCGAGCTCCTGCTCCAGCTCGGGGTCCACGAGCACGGTGGCGTGCACGTTGCCCTCGCCAGCGTGCCCCCAGGCACACGAGCGCAGGCCGTGAGCGGAGGCGATCGCCTCGAACCGGGTGAGGCCCTCGTAGAGCCGCTCCAGGGGGAACACGACGTCGCCGCTGACCTTCCCCCCGCGCACCGCCGTGACCACCGGGTTGATGCCGTCGCGCCAGCGCCACAGCGCCTCGGCCGAGCGCGGCTCGTGCACGGCCACGGCCGCGCCGGCGAGCAGCTCCAGCAGCGCCCCCCGCTCCCCCTCGGCCTCGGCGCGCGTGCCGTCGGCCTCCAGCAGCAGCGCAAACCCCGCGTCGGGCGGGATCGCCGAGAGCGATCCGTCGGCGGCTCCCTGCGCCGTCGGGTAGGAGCGCGCGGCCATCGACAGCGTCTCGCCGTCGAGGAAGTCGAGCACCGACGGGCGCAGGCCGGCCGCGAACACTTCCGAGATCGCCGCACAGCCGGCCGCGCGATCGCGCGTGAAGACCACGAGCGGTATCGCCGCCTCGGGTGCGGGCAAGAGCCGCAGGCGCACCGCGGTGATCACGCCGAGCGTGCCCTCTGAGCCGATCATCAGGCCGCGCAGGTCATAGCCCGCCACGTCCTTGCGCACCCAGCCGCCGAGCTCCACCAGCTCTCCGGGCGCCAGCACCACCTCCACGCCGCTCACCCACGCACCGGTCACGCCGTACTTCAGCGCGTGCGGGCCGCCCGCGTTGGTGGCCACGTTGCCGCCGATCTGCGACTGCTCGGCAGCGCCCGGATCGGGACCGAAGAAGAGGCCGTTCTCGCGGGCCAGCCGCTGCACGTGCCTGGTGCTCACGCCCGCCTCGGGGAGCATTCGCCACAGCTCCGGCTGCAGCTCGCGGATGCGGCGCAGCCGCTCCAGCGAGCAGACCACGCCGCCCTCGATCGCCACCGCGCCGCCTGCGAGGCCGGTGCCGCCGCCGCGTGGAACGATCGGCACGTCGTGTGCGTAGCACCAGCCCACGACCGCCGCGACCTCCTGCGCGCTGCCGGGCAGCACCACCGCGTCCGCGCGTCCCTCGATCCCACGGCGCCGCGAGGAGTCGAGGTTGTAGGGGGAGCCCGGGCCCGCGTCCAGAACGTGCTCGGAGCCCACCAGGCGCCCCAGCTCTGCGCGCATTGACATCGGCTCCATCTCCACATTGTCCGACAAGCACGCTCAGCGCGTTCGCGCTCTCGCCACTACGCTCAGCCGTGACAGTCCACAGCAACCTCGAGCGCTGCACAGACCTCGCGCATCCGGTCATCGCCAAGTCGCCCGAGACGATCGACGAGCACGGCGACGGACACGCTCTCGACCGAGTCCAGGTTGACCGCGCACCGGCGCGGGACCGGATCCTCGCCCGGCTCCAACTTCACCTCGCTGGCCAGGTCGCGGATCGTCGTGGTGCAAGGTGCAACGAGCGTGCGGCCAAGCCGCGAGATCGCCGCGTCACGTGAGAGCACCACGACGGGCCGCCTCCCTATCTCCGGCAACTCGCACCACCACACCTCTCCCCGTCCTGGGAGAGGCCGCAAGCTCACGACGACGCGGCGGCTTCCCGGAATGACGCCAGGTCGCCCCAGGCGTCTCGCTCGGCGAGGGGATGATCGTCGTATACGGCGTATGCCGCATCGATCTCGGCCGCCCGCCGCCGCTCGATCAGCGCCGCAAGCGCCTGGTCCAGCAGCGCGGCGTCCGTGACGGGCGCGAGCGCGCGGCGAGCCCCCGCCAGCAGCTCAGCATCGACCGTCGTGCTCACCCTGGTCCTCGCCATGCCCGAATTATGCCATAGATATGCTACGCATGGGCTACCGCGCTCATACGACGCTGGTCCACGAGTTGGGATCACCCTCGCCAGCGCATCAACGTCCAGGGCGGACCAGCCGAAGGTAGGATTACAACCCCTATGGCTGTCACACCCAAGCCGCACGCGCAGGCGAGCGCGCCGGCACCAGGCGAGCGCGCGCAACCCCATCGCACGCTCTCCGGCGAGCCGATCCGCGAGCTCTACACCGCCGAGGACCTCCCGGCCGGGGTGGGCGGCGGCGAGGATCCGATCGGGCGTCCGGGCGAGTACCCCTTCACGCGCGGGATCCACACCTCGATGTACCGCGGGCGGCTGTGGACGATGCGCCAGTTCGCCGGCTTCGGCACCAGCGAGGAGACCAACGAGCGCTTCCGCTACCTGCTCGAGCACGGCCAGACGGGACTCTCCACCGCCTTCGACATGCCCTCGCTGATGGGCCACGACTCAGACCACGCGCGCTCGCTCGGCGAGGTCGGGCGCGAGGGCGTGGCGGTGGACACGCTCGACGACATGCAGACGCTGTTCTCCGGCATCGACCTCGGCGAGGTGTCGGTGTCGATGACGATCAACGCCCCCGCCGCGATCATGCTCGCCTTCTACGTAGCAGCCGCAGAATCGGGGGTGGGCGGGCCCAATGGCCCCACGCCCGCGGAGCGGCTCTCGGGGACGATCCAGGCGGACATCCTCAAGGAGTACATCGCCCAGAAGGAGTGGTGCTTCCCGATCGACCCCGCGATGCGCCTGTGCGGCGACATGATCGAGTGGTGCACGCGACGGATGCCCCGTTGGCATCCGATCTCGATCTCCGGCTACCACATCCGCGAGGCCGGCTCCACCGCGCAGCAGGAGCTCGCCTTCACGCTCAAGGACGGCCTCACCTACGTCGAGCAGGCGGTCCAGCGGGGCCTCGACGTGGACGAGTTCGCACCGCGGCTGTCGTTCTTCTTCAACGCCCAGATCGACTTCTTCGAGGAGATCGCCAAGTACCGCGCCGCGCGGCGTATCTGGGCGCGGGAGATGCGCGAGACCTTCGGCGCGAAGGACCCGCGCTCCTGGCAGATGCGCTTCCACTCCCAGACCGCGGGCGTCAGCCTCACCGCCCAGCAGCCGCTCAACAACATCGTGCGTACGGCAATCGAGGCGCTCGCCGCCGTGCTCGGCGGCACCCAGTCCCTGCACACGAACTCCTTCGACGAGGCGCTCGCGCTGCCCACCGAGGAGGCCGTCACGATCGCGCTGCGCACCCAGCAGATGATCGCGCACGAGACCGGCGTGACGAACACCGTGGACCCGCTCGGCGGCTCCTACTTCGTCGAGTCGCTCACCGACGAGATGGAACGGCGCTGCTACGACTACTTCGCCAAGATCGACGAGCTCGGCGGCATGGTCGCGGCCGTCAAGCTCAACTACCCGCAGCGCGAGATCGCCGACGCAGCCTTCGCGCTGCAGCAGGAGATCGACGCCGGCGAGCGGATCGTGGTGGGCGTCAACAGCTTCCTCGCGGCCGGCGAGGAGCCCGTCCCCACCCTGCGCGTCGACCCCGCGCTCGAGCGCAAGCAGGTGGGGCGCCTGCAGGCCGCGCGCGCGAGCCGCGATGGCGCCGCCGTGGAGCAGGCACTCGCCGTGCTGCGCGAGGACGCCGCCAGCGAGGGGCGCAACCTGATGGAGCCGCTGCTGGCTTGCGCCCGCGCGCACGCCAGCGAGGGCGAGATCGTGCAGTCGCTGCAGCAGGTCTTCGGCGACTACACCGAGACCCCGGTGTTCTAGAGCCCGCCCGGCCGCATCCCGCCGCCGCCCACCACGCAAGGCCCTCACCAGCGCTACTTCCGGCGCACGTGTCGTGTCCTCGCATTAGAGTCCTCCCACCGCTTCGGCTCCCGGCCGACGACCCAACGCCCCTTCAGGAGAACAGATGCTCAACCGCACCCGCCAGGTAGCCCTCTGCTGCGTCCCGGTCGTGCTCGTGCTCGCCGCGTTCGCCGCTCCAGCGGGCGCGGCGTCGGTCGTCACGATCTCGCCCCTTGCCGGCGCACCGGCGGCGATGCCCGAGACGCAGATCAGCTTCCTCGGCGCCGCCGCGCCCTCGCTCAGCTCGATCTCCGTGGTCGGCTCCCGCAGTGGGCGCCACGCCGGGCACCTGCGCTCCTACTCCTCTGCCACCGGCGCGAGCTTCCTGCCCAACACGCCCTTCACGCCGGGCGAGAACGTGACCGTGCGCGCGCTGTGGAGGGTCGGCAGGAGCACGCACGCGATCGGCACGCACTTCAAGGTCGCCGTCCCCGTCGCGCCCCCGAGCACCGAGTTCCCGCCGGTGCCCGCCAAGCCCGGCGACGTGCAGAGCTTCCTCTCCGAACCCACCCTGCACCCGCCCACCGTGTCCGTCCACCAGGCCGCGGGCGCCGCCAGCGCCCCCGGCTACCTGTTCGCCGCGCCGTTCATCGGACCGGGCCAGTGGGGCCCGATGATCTTCGACAGCGCGGGCAACCTCGTGTGGTTCCGTGCGATGCCGGCGGGCGAGGACGCCGCGGACTTCCAGACGCAGGTCTACCACGGCAAGAACGACCTCACCTGGTGGCAGGGCAAGACGATCATCCTCGGCTACGGGCTCGGCGAAGACGTGATCGCGAACGCCAACTACCGCACCGTCGCGGTCGTGAAAGCGGGCAACGGGCTGCCCACCGACGAGCACGAGTTCAGCGTGCTGCCCAACGGCGCCGCGCTCGTCACCGCCTACGGACCCGTGCAGGAAGACCTCTCCTCGGTCGGCGGCGCCGCCGGCTCGGCCGCGGTCAACGGCGCGCTGCAGGAGATCGACATCCACACCGGCCTGGTCATGTGGGAGTGGGACAGCCTCGGCCACGTCGCGCTCGCGGACTCCTACTCCAAACCCCCTGCCACAGCCGGCAACTACTTCGACTACTTCCACATCAACTCTGCCCAGGCGCTGAAGGAAGGCAACTTCCTGATCTCCGCGCGCAATACGTGGGGGCTGTATGAGCTCAACGGGCACACCGGGCAGATCATCTGGCAGCTCGGCGGCAAGCGCAGCAGCTTCGCGCTCGGCGCCGGCGTGCCGTTCGCCTACCAGCACAACGCGCTGATGCTGCCCAACGGAGAGATCTCCCTGTTCGACGACGAGGGTGCCCCGCCCGTCAAAGGGCCCTCCCGCGGCGAGCTCATCAAGCTGAACACCAAAGCCAAGACCGCCACGCTCGTCGGCCAGCTGGTGCGCTCGCCCGGCGTGCTCACCAACAGCCAGGGCAACACCCAGGCGCTGCCCGGCGGCGGCTGGATGGTGGGCTGGGGCGGGCTGCCGAACTTCACCGAATTCAACGCCCAGGGGCAGCCCATCTACGACGCCCAGCTACCCTCCGGCGAGGACAGCTACCGCGTCTACCGCCTGCCGTGGGCGGGGCAGCCGACCGAACCGCCGGCGATCGCCGCGACCTCCACAGCCGGCGCCAACGCCGTCTACGCGAGCTGGAACGGCGCCACCACGGTCGCCTCCTGGCAGCTGCTCACCGGCGCCAGCGCGAGCCAGATGACGCCGGTCTCCACGACGCCCAAGGGCGGCTTCCAGACCGTCATTCCGGCGCCGGCCGCCGCCTTCTACGAGGTGCGCGCCCTGAGCCCCGCCGGACGCGTGCTCGGGACCTCCAAGGCGGTCGCCCCGACGGGCGGATGAGCCACGCGGCGTGGCGCACGCGCCGTCATGTCGGCGGCTAGCCCCCGCGCTCGCATCGCCATCGCGGCCGTCGCAGCCGCGGGCGTGGCAACGCTGTGCCTCGCGCCGGCTGCCATGGGCAGGCAGGCAGCGGGACCGCGCTGCGTTCCGGCGCGCTTGAACGTCTCCGCGGTGCTCCCGGGCACGAGCCTCACGGTCTCTCCGCTCCCGGGCTCCGACGACGCCTCGCCCCAAACCCAGATCAGCCTGCTCGGGGTTCCCGCCGCCGAGCTCCAGGGCGTGCGCGTGACCGGCTCGCGCAGCGGCGCGCACAGGGGGGGCCTGCGCGCCTACTCCCAGGGGGACGGCGCGAGCTTCCTCGCGGCCAGGCCGTTCCTTGCTGGTGAGACGGTGGCCGTGCAGGGCTCGATCGTCGCGACGCCCGCGGGCCCGATCAGGTTCGGCTTCCGCTTCACGGTCGCGCACGAGGACGTACTGCCGCGCGTCATCCCACCGCACGTGCACGCCCGCGACCTCAACGAGAAGCAGCAGTTCCACTCCCAGCCGCTGCTGCAGCCGCCCGCGCTCACGATCAGCGCCCGCTCTCCCGCGACGGCGCCCGGGCTGGTGTTCGCGGCGCCCTACGGAGGACCCGGCGCGAGCGGGCCGATGATCTTCGACGAAGCCGGCAACCTGGTGTGGTTCCACCCGCTCGCGCAGGGCACCGAAGCGACCAACCTGCAGCTCCAGCAGCTCGACGGCAACCCCGTGCTCAGCTGGTGGCAGGGCTACATCGCCCCGCAGGGTTTCGGCGATGGCGAAGAGATCATCGCCGACTCCTCCTACCGGCAGATCGCCAGCGTGCACGCGGGCAACGGCTACGCCGCCGACCTGCACGACTTCCACCTCACCGGAGCGAACACCGCGCTGCTCACCGCGTTCGCGCCGATCGACTGCGACCTCGCCGCGGTCGGCGGGCCCCGCGCAAGCGCCGTCAGCGACAGCCTCATCCAGGAAGTCGACCTCGCCACGGGCCTCGTGCGTCGCGAGTGGCACGGCCTGGACCACGTCGCGCTCGGCGACTCCTACAGCGCGCCGGCGGGAGCGAGCCTGGCGTGGCCCTACGACTACCTCCATCTCAACTCGGTCGACCCGCCCGCAGGCGGCCGCACGCTGCTGTCCGCGCGCAACACCTGGGCGCTCTATGAACTGGACTGGTCCACCGGGCAGGTGCTCACGCGGATCGGCGGCCGGCACTCCGACGTCAAGCTCCTCGCCGGTGCGGCCACCGCCTACCAGCACGACGCCGCCCGCCTGCCCGACGGCACGATCAGCATCTTCGACAACGGCGGGCTGCCCAAGGTCCACGCGGAGTCCCGCGGCGTGCTCGTCGAGGTCGACCCGGACACGAAGACCGACACGATCCTCGCGCAGTACGAGCATCCCAGCCCGCTCACCTCCGGCAGCCAGGGCAACGTAGAGGTGCTCGCCAACGGCGACGTGTTCATCGGCTGGGGCGCCGCGCCCTACTTCTCCGAGTTCAGCGCGGGCGGGCAGCTGCTGTTCGACGCGCACATGCCCGGCTCGTATGAGTCCTACCGCGCCTACCGCTTCCCCTGGACCGGCGCGCCCGCGACGCTGCCCGCGATCGCCGTCTCGCCGCCGGCCGGGGCGGCCGCGCAGGGCGCCGCGCCGTTGACTGTCTACGCGAGCTGGAATGGCGACACCCGCACCGCGAGCTGGCGCGTGCTCGCGGGGCCCTCCGCGCAGCAGCTCTCGCCCGTCGCCGCCGCGCCTCGCAGCGGCTTCGAGACCGCGATCTCCGTCCCAGCGCCGCAGCCGTTCATCGCGGCGCAGGCGCTCGACGCGAGCGGGACGGTGCTCGCCACCTCGCCGGCCATCGCCGGCTGAGCGCGGGTTTACGCTCAGGTGAGCGCCGCGCCGTGCAGGCCGCTGGTGGGACGCTCGCGCGCCTGCCACCACTCGCCCACCACGTCCAGGGCACCACCGATGATGCCCTCGCGGAAGGACGTCGTGTCGTTCAGCCGCGGCAGCGGTTCGGACGGCACCTCGACCTCGAGGAACTCGCACAGCGGCTCCCAGCCTTCGCGCGGGTTCCACACGAGCAGGCGCTCGCCGGGGACGCTGCTCACGACCTGCTCGTTCCAGCGCTCCATCACCGCCGCCAGGCCATCGTCGCTGTAGGTCTCGCCGGCCAGCGCGCCGGACTCCTCGTCCCAGCTCATCCACCGCATCAGCGTCATGTAGCGCCGCCACAGCGGATCCAGCGCGGCGCGCGCCTGGCAGAGGTGGTGGAGCACGGAGTCGCCGTGGAAGATCCCCCACACGGTCTGCCTCATGCTCGCCACCCATTCATCTGGCGTGCGTACGCTCAGCAGCACCTTCGCATCGGGGTAGTGCTCCATCAGCTGCGGGTAGAAGCGTGCCGAGGGCCAATCCACCGTCGAGCCGGCCGATCCGAAGATGCGCTGCCAGTCGGGAGCGCCCTCGGCGACGCCTTCCCACAGCGGCAGGCCCCGCTCGAGGTCGGCGAGCAGGTCGCGCATGTGGTAGCAGGGCCCCAGCCCGAGCTGTTCGAGGGCGAACATCTGGGTCGTGGTGGCCGTGCGCGGCAGGCCCGCGCCGATGACCTTCATGAACGTCTACTCATGGCTGGCGGCATTAGTAGCAGGTCGCCCACCGCAGGTGGGGCGGTTGCGGCGTCAGTCTTCGACTGTTCTTCGGGTCGCGCTCAGGTAGGTCAGGACGGCCAGCACGCGCCGGTGGTCATCATGGCTGGCGGCGAGATCGAGCTTGGCGAAGATGTTGGTGACGTGCTTCTCGACGGCCCCCGGGGTGACCACCAGGCTCTCCGCGATGCCCGTGTTGGAGCGGCCTTCGGCCATCAGCTCGAGCACCTCGCGCTCGCGCGCGGTCAGGCGCAGCAACCCGTCGCCGGCCGCTCCGCGCGGCGCGAGCAGCTGCGTGACGACCTGCCGGTCGATCACCGTGCCGCCCGCCGCCACGCGCTGCAGGGCGTCCAGGAACGCGCGAACGTCGCCCACGCGCTCCTTGAGCAGGTAGCCGATCCCGGCCGTGTTCTCCCCGATCAGCTCGCTCGCGTAGGCGGTCTCCACGTACTGGGAGAGCACCAGCACGCCCAGCGCCGGCTGCCGGCGGCGCGCCTCGATCGCGGCCTGCAGGCCCTCGTCGCTGAACGTCGGCGGCAGCCGCACGTCCACGATCGCGAGGTCGGGCTCGTGGCCCGCGATCGCCCGCAGCAGGCCCGGCCCGTCTTCGACCTGGGCGACCACGTCGATGTCGTTTTCGCGCAGCAGCGCCACGAGGCCTTCGCGCAAAAGCGCGAGATCCTCCGCGATCACCACCCGCACGGAAGGCTCGCCTCCACCACGGTTCCCCCGCCCGGGGGGCTCTCGACGTGCAGGTGCCCGTCCAGGGCCTCCACCCGCGCGCGCAGCCCGGCGAGGCCGGCGCCGGCCTCGTCCGCGCCGCCGCGGCCGTCGTCGCCGACCTCCACCAGCAGCGCCCTGGTCCCTTCGTGGAGGCGCACCCAGGTGTGTTTCGCGCAGGCGTGCTTGACCGTGTTGGTGAGCGCCTCCGCGACCACGAAGTAGGCCGCGCTCTCAACCGCGGGGGCGAGCTGGCGGCGGCTGCTCGCGTCGATCGCGGTGCCGAGTCCGTAGCGGCCCGCGAGCGACTCGACCGCCGCCACCAGCCCGCGGTCGGCCAGCAGCGGCGGCACGATGCCGCGCGCCAGGTCGCGCAGCTCGGCGATCGCGTGCTGGGCCTCCTGCTGGGCCTCCTGGATCAGCAGCCGCACCTCCGGCTGCTCGGCCGCGCGCAGCTCCGCGCGCCCGAGCTGCAGCGTCAGCGCCACCAGGCGGGCCTGCGCGCCGTCGTGCAGGTCGCGCTCGATGCGTCGCAGCTCGGCCGCCTGCGCGTCCACCGCCTGGCGACGCGTGCGGGTCAGCATGTCGATCCTCGCCCGCAGCGCGCGCCGCCCGTAGGCGACCAGCACGCGGTCGTGCAGCGCCACCAGCGAGTAGGCGCTGCCGGCCGTGGCGAGCCCCAGCAGCGCCCACGCCGGCCAGAACGAGTGCGCGCCCGCCAGCCGCCACGTGAGCAGCCAGGTGAACACCAGGATCACCGCCGCGACCGCCACCGCCGCCCACACGCAGGCCACCCGCCGCACCGCGCCCGGGGGCCGCCGCCACGCCCAGGCGGCCGCGAAGTCGAGCAGCACGAGCACGCCCAGCCCGAGCCACGCCCACGCCGGCCAGAAGTAGCCCCGCGAGCCGATCGCCCAGATCGAGACCACCAGCACGGCCGCCAGGAACGCCAGGCGGTGCACCAGCGAGCGCACGTATGCGCCGATCGACAGCCCCGCCGCGAGCGTCGGCATCCAGCGCCTGGGCCGCACGCCCGGCGGCATTGAGAGGCTCACTGGCATGCGGGCTCGCTCGCGCATCCCGCCAATCGTCGCACGGCTCAGCCGCGGCGGAGCGCTCAGCGCGCCACGGCCTTGGCGGCGCGCCGCGCCGGGCTCACGCGCTGCACATCCCAGACGAGCCCCGCGCGCTCCAGCAACGTGATCACCGACCCCGACAGGTCGAGCTCGCCGCGGCCCATGCCATGGAACGCCGACGTCGGAAACGCGTGGTGGTTGTTGTGCCAGGCCTCGCCGAAGGAGAGCGGCGCCAGCCACAGCAGGTTGCGCGAATGGTCCTCCGTGGCAAAGCGCCGCCGGCCGAAGAAGTGGCACAGCGAGTTGATGCTGTAGGTGACGTGGTGGAGCAGGAAGATCCGCACCGCGCCGCCCCACAGCAGGGCCTCCAGGCCGGCCTGCGTGGTGCCTCCGATGAGCACTCCCAGGCCGAAGGGGATTGCCAGGCCCAGCAGCGACCAGAACACGAACGTCCGGTCGAGGAACGCGACTGCCGGGTCCGCCAGCAGGTCCGAGGCGAAGCGCTCGCGCGAGCCCCGCTCGCTGTGGTCGAAGAGCCAGCCCACGTGCGCGTGGGTGAGGCCGCGCAGGGCTCCCCGCCAACCGCCGCCGTGATCCACGTGGGGGCTGTGAGGGTCGCCGGGGCGGTCCGTGTAGGCGTGGTGCTTGCGGTGGTCGGACACCCAGGAGATCACCGGACCCTCGATCGACATCGTGCCGAGCACGGCCAGCGTCCCGCGCAGGGCCGTCCCGCAGCGGAAGCTGCGGTGGGTCAGCATGCGGTGGAAGCCGACCGTCACACCGAGCCCCGTCGCCACGTAGAGCACCGCGAGGATCGCGATGTCGCGCCAGTGCAGCTCACGGTTCCAGAGCTGCCAGCCGGCCAGCACGAGCAGCAGCGGCGGCACGCCCGTGATCACCCCTGTCACCGCGCGATCGAGGTTCGCGAGGACCGGGACCGCGATCTCCTCGGCCGTAGGGCCATCGGCGCGGGCTGACGGCTCGCTCTGGTCGGGTTCCGGCACGGCCGCACCGGCGCGGGGCTCGCTCGCGTCGGCCGCCACCGCGGCGGGAGGATCGGCAAGGTCCCGCTGGGCCGCGCTCATCCCCCTCGATTCTGCAGCCGGCGGCCACGGCTGTCGATGAGGCCCGCCACCCGATGTGCGGCGGCCCGCCCCCGGGATCGCGGTGGGGAAAACCCCACTGCGGGATTCTCCGCAAACACCGGCCGTGGCCGTGCGAGAGCGCCGCAAACAGCGTGCGGAGCTTTCCCGGATAGCCGTTTGGACGCCAGCGGGCGCGCTAACGTGGGTTGGCTATGGACGAAGCAAGACCCGTGAGCCGGATCGGCGCAGCAGAGGTTCGCGCGCAGACCCTCCACGGCCATCGCGTGGCCTACCGCCAGGCCGGCAGCGGCCCGGTGGTCGTGCTGGTGCACGGGATCACCTCCGACTCCAGTACCTGGAACCGCGTGATGCCCTACCTGGCCCGCCGCTTCACGGTCATCGCCCCCGACCTGATCGGCCACGGCGAGTCGGACAAGCCCAGGGGCGACTACTCGCTCGGCGCCCACGCCAGCGGCCTGCGCGACCTGCTGGTATCGCTCGGGCACGACCGCGCCACGTTCGTCGGGCACTCGCTTGGCGGGGGCATCGCGATGCAGCTCTCCTACCAGTTCCCGGAGATGTGCGAGCGGCTCGTGCTCATCGACAGCGGGGGCCTCGGGCGCGACGTGAGCCCGCTGCTGCGCGCTGCCACGCTGCCCGGTTCGGAGCTCGTGCTGCCGCTTCTCGCGGCGACCCGGCTGCTGGACGCAGGACGCCTGGCGGCAGGCCTGCTCTCGCGCGTGGGTCTGCGCGTGGCCACCGACATCGAGGAGATGGCGCGGGGCCACGCGACGCTCAGCGACCCGCAGGCGCGCGCCGCGTTCATCCACACGCTGCGCTCGGTCGTGGAGCCCGGCGGCCAGCGCGTGGAGGCCTCCAACCGCCTCTACCTGGCCAGACACCTCCCGTTCCTGCTGATCTGGGGCCAGCGCGACACGATCATCCCCGTCGCACATGGCCACGCCGCGCACGAGCGCGTGCCGGGCAGCCGGCTGGAGATCTTCGACGAGTCGGGGCACTTCCCCCAGCTCGACGAGCCCGAGCGCTTCCTGCACGTGCTCACCGACTTCATCGAGCGCACCGCGCCCGCCGACCTCGATGCGGCGGGCTGGCGCGAGCTGCTCAAGACCGGCTAGCTCGCCGGCAGCTCGCCGTCAGTCGGAGCGCACGTCGAGCACGACCTTGCCGGTGGCGCGACGCTGATCGAGCGTCTTCAGGGCCTCGGCCGCCCGCTCCAGGGGGAAGCGCTGGCCGACGATCGGCCTCACGAACCCCTCCTGCACCATGCGGTTGATCGCCGCGCCGACCTCCACGTTGAGGTCGGGCTTGCCCATCACGTAGGCGCCCCAGCCGGCACCGACCACGGAGATGTTGCGCAGCAGCAGCCGGTTCACTTTGACCTCGGGGATCGAGCCGCCGGTGAAGCCGACCACCAAGAGGCGTCCGTCCTCGCGCAGCGAGCGCAGGCTGTCCGTGAAGCGATCGCCACCGACCGGATCGAGCACCACGTCGACCCCGCCGCCGGAGCGCTCGATCACCTCGTCCTTCCAGCCATCGCCGAGCAGCACCACCGCGTCGGCGCCGGCCTGCTCGGCGATCTGCGCCTTCTCTGCGCTGGAGACGACCGCGATCGTGCGCGCCCCGACGCCCTTGGCGACCTGTATCGAGGCCGTTCCCACGCCGCCGGCAGCGCCGTGCACGAGCACCGACTCGCCGGGCTGCAGGCGACCGCGCAGCACGAGCGCGAAGTATGCCGTGTGGTAGTTGAGGATCAGCGCCGCGCCCTGGGCGAAGTCCAGCTCGGGGGGGAGCGCGAACGTGAAGAAGGCCGGAGCCACGGTCGTCTCCGCGAACCCGCCAAGCGCGCAGAACGCCGCCACGCGGTCTCCCGCCTTGACCGACGCGCCGGGCGGCGCGCTTCGCACCACCCCGCCGACCTCGCTGCCGGGCACGTAGGGCAGCGGCGGTTTCATCTGGTACTGCCCGCGGCTCTGCAGCAGCTCGGGGAAGGAGACCCCCGCGACGTGCACGTCCACGAGCACGCCCTCGCCCGGCGTGAGCATGTGGGAGGGCTCGGGCTCGGGCAGCTCTACGAGCGCCAGCGCGCTCTCGGGACCGGTCTCCGCGACGATCTGGATGGCTCTCATCGCGGGGATTATGTCCGAGCGCAGCGCTCAGGGTCGGCGCGCGCCGAGCTCGATCACGCGGGAGGCCGCGCCGGCCGCGGCGATACAGCGAGACGGCGCCTGGCTCATAATCGCCTGAGCGGCGTCCGGCCAGGCGGCCCGGGCGGAACGACACTGGGGAGGCCAGGCCATGGCGAACGTCCTTTGCGTGCTCTACGACGATCCGATCCCCGGCTATCCGCCGCCCTACGCGCGCGAGGGCGTTCCCAGGATCGAGCGCTACTACGACGGCCAGACCGCGCCTACGCCGGCCGGGCTGGGCTTCCAGCCCGGTGAGCTGGTCGGCTGTGTGTCAGGTGAGCTGGGGCTGCGCGGGTTCCTTGAGGAGCGCGGCCACCGCTTGATCGTGACCTCCGACAAGGACGGGCCCGACTCGATCTTCGAGCGCGAGCTGCCGAGCGCCGAGGTCGTGATCTCCCAGCCGTTCTGGCCCGCCTACCTGACCGCCGAGCGGATCGCGATGGCGCTGGAGCTGAAGCTCGCGCTGACAGCCGGCATCGGCTCCGATCACGTTGACCTGCAGGCCGCGATCGAGCACGGGCTGACCGTCGCCGAGGTGACCTACTCCAACAGCATCAGCGTGGCCGAGCACGTCGTGATGATGATCCTCGCGCTCGTGCGCAACTACATCCCCTCCTACCAGTGGGTGGTGGACGGCGGCTGGAACATCGCCGACTGCGTCTCGCGTTCGTATGACCTGGAGGGCATGCAGGTCGGCACGGTCGCCGCGGGACGCATCGGCTCGGCGGTGCTGCGCCGCCTGAAGCCGTTCGAGGTGGGGCTGCACTACACCGATCGCCACCGGCTCGCGCCGGAGGTCGAGCAGGAGCTCGGCGTGACGTTCCACCCGGACGTGCAGTCGCTCGTGCAGGTCTGCGACGTGGTCACGATCAACGCGCCGCTGCACCCCGAGACCGAGCACCTCTTCGACGACGAGCTGATCGCGCGCATGAAACGGGGCGCCTACCTGATCAACACCGCGCGCGGGAAGATCTGCGACCGCGACGCGGTCGCGCGGGCCTGCGAGAGCGGCCAGCTCGCCGGCTACGCCGGCGACGTGTGGTTCCCCCAGCCGGCGCCGCGGGACCACCCGTGGCGCTCGATGCCCCACCACGGCATGACGCCGCATACCTCCGGCACGAGCCTCTCCGCACAGGCGCGCTACGCGGCCGGCACGCGCGAGATCCTCGAGTGCTGGTTCGACGGGCGCCCGATCCGCGAGGAGTACCTGATCGTGGACGGGGGGCGCCTGGCTGGCACCGGCGCCCACTCCTACAGCGCCGGCAACGCCACCGGCGGCTCCGATGAGGCGGCCCGGTTCAGCACGGGCTGAGCCTGCCGGTCAGTCAACGCGCAGCACGATCTTGCCGGCCAGGCGGCGCTCGAGCAGCGCCGCCACGGCGTCCGCCGCGCCGCGCCAGGAGGTGTCGAGTTCGATCGAGCAGCGCAGGCGCCCGCACGCCACCAGCTCGGCCAGGCGCGTGAGGTCGCGGGCGCCGCTGCGCTCGCGACCCAGCGCGTCCCACAGCAGCAGCCCGTAGAGCTTCGCGCCCGGCGCGCGGCCGAACAGCGCGCGCGTGGGGTACTGGACTGCACCGGTGTCGCTGGAGGCGAACGACACGACCGTTCCGCCGGCCGCCACGCGCTGCAGCGCGGCGCCGAGCGTCGCGCCGCCGACCCCCTCGACGATCCCGTCGAACTCGGGACCGGAGGTCTCGAGCTGGGCGATCACCTCGTCGGCCCCGAGATCGATCACGCCCTGTGCCCGCTCGGGGTTGGCCGCGACGCCGGTCACGTGCGCGCCCGCGAGCTTGGCGAGCTGCACGGCGAAATGCCCGACCCCACCACTGGCGCCGGTGACCAGTACGCGGCGGCCGAGCACCTGGCCGATGATGTCCAGCGCCTTCAGCGCGGTCAGGCCCGCGACCGGCAGCGTCGCCGCCTGGGCGTCGGAGACGCCGTCGGGCAGCGCTGCGAGCATCTGCGTGTCCACGGCCGCGAGCTCCGCCCAGGCGCCGCGCGCGACGAGCCCCACCACGCGCGTGCCCGCCCGCGGTCCGCTGCCGTCGGCGGCGGGCTGCTCGACCGTCCCGGCGAGGTCCCAGCCGGTGATCTCGCCGTCGCCCATGTCCGCCAGGCGCCGCGTCTCGCCGCGGTTCAAGGAGAACGCGCTCACGCGCACGAGCGCCTGGCTCGGCAGCGGCGCAGGCTCGCGCACCTCGCGCAGCTCGACCCCACCTGGCACATCGGGAGCGGCAGTCAGCGCGAACACGGGCCGATGCTACTGCGCCGCCGCGGGCGCGCGGGTGGCGCTCCCCAGCCGCCGGCGGATCAGCCGCTGCTCGAGGCCGCCCACAGGTTGATCTCGCCCTCCTGCGCGTAGCGGTCGATCTCGGCGAGCTCGTCTGCGTCGAAGCTGAGGCGCTGGAGCGCCGCGACGTTCTGCTCGAGCTGCGCGACGCCGCTCGCCCCCAGCAGCGCGGATGTCACGCGCGCGTCGCGCAGCACCCACGCGATCGCCATCTGGGCGAGCGTCTGCTCGCGGCGGGCGGCGATCTCCGCGAGCGCGCGCACGCGCGCGAGGTTCTCCTCGCTGAGCAGCCTCTCCGAGAAGTAGTTGCCGCGCCGCACGCGCGAGTCCTCGTCGATCCCGTGCAGGTACTTGTCGCTCAGCAGCCCCTGCGCCAGCGGTGAGAACACGATCGCGCCGCTGCCCTCGCGCTCGAGCACGTCCAGCAGCTCAGGCTCGATCCAGCGGTTCAGCAGCGAGTAGGAGGGCTGGTGGATCAGCAGCGGCGTGCCCAGCTCGCGCAGGATGCGCGCCGCCTCCTCGGTGCGCTGGGGACCGTAGGAGGAGATGCCGACGTAGCGCGCCTTGCCCGCGCGCACCGCGCTGTCGAGCGCCCCCATCGTCTCCTGCAGCGGTGTGTCCGGATCGAAGCGATGGGAGTAGAAGATGTCCACGTACTCCAGGCCCATCCGCCGCAGGCTCTGGTCGAGGCTGGCGAGCATGTACTTGCGCGATCCCCACTCGCCGTAGGGCCCGGGCCACATGTCGTAGCCAGCCTTCGTGGAGATGATCAGCTCGTCGCGGTAGGGCGCGAGGTCCTCCGCGAGGATGCGCCCGAAGTTGATCTCGGCGCTTCCGTAGGGCGGGCCGTAGTTGTTGGCCAGGTCGAAGTGCGTGATCCCGAGGTCGAACGCGCGGCGCAGCATCGCGCGGCTGTCCGCGAGCGGACGGTCGTCGCCGAAGTTCTGCCACAGCCCTAGCGAGATCGGCGGAAGCAGCAGGCCGCCGCGTCCGCAGCGGCGGTAGGACATCGCGTCGTAGCGGTCCGTGGCGGCCACGTAGCGCGACGGCCTGAGACTGGGGTCGTAGCTCATCGGCGCAGTATTCCACCGGCCGCCCGCAGCGGTCGCCGCGTATTGTGGCGCACCATGGCAGAGGCGTTCGACGGCCGCGTGCTGCGTCGCGGCGACCCCGGCTACGAGCAGGCGCGTCGTGACGCGGTGTGGAACGCGCGCACGCCCGCCGGGGAGCCAGACGTGATCGTGCTCGCCGCCGGCGAGGCGGATGTCGTGCGCGCGGTCGCGCTGGCCGGCGAGGAGGACCTGCGCATCGGGGTGCGCTCGGGAGGGCACAGTTGGGCCGGCAACCACCTGCGCGCCGGCGGCATGCTGCTCGACCTCTCGCGCCTGCGCGAGTTCGACGTCGATCCCGCGACGATGACCGCGAGCGTGCAGCCGGGCTGCCGAGGAAACGAGCTGCTCGCCGCACTCGGCGAGCGCGACCTCTTCTTCCCGGCGGGCCACTGCGTCGGCGTCGCGCTCGGCGGTTACCTGCTGCAGGGGGGATACGGCTGGAACGGACGCGTGCACGGCCCCGCCTGCATGAGCGTGGAGGCGATCGACGTGGTCACCGCCGACGGCCAGATGGTGCGTGCAGATGCCGAGCGCAACGCGGAGCTGCTGTGGGCCGCGCGCGGCTGCGGCCCGGGCTTCTTCGGCGTGGTGACGCGCTTTCACCTGCGCCTGCAACCCCGGCCGAAGGTCACCGCCAATGGCTTCTACCTCTACCCGGCCAGCGTGCTGGAGGAGGTCTTCGGCTGGGCGCACGCGATCGCGCCGGAGGTACCGCGCGAGATGGAGCTGATGCTCCTCGTCCATCGTGACGACCGCGGCGAGCTCGAGATCGTGCTGACGGGGCCGGTGCTCGTTGACAGCGAGCGCGAGGCGCGCGCGGCGCTCGCGCTGCTGGAGAGCTGCCCCGTGCGCGATCGCGCCAGGGCGGCGGTGCCCTACGCGGAGGTGGGGATCGCCGACCTCTACGCCGGCTCGCGCACGGTTTACCCCGACGCCCACCGCTACTGCGCGGACAACATGTGGACGCACGCGCCCGTCGAGGAGCTGCTGCCGGGGCTGCGGCGGATCGGCGAGACGATGCCGGGCGCCCCGTCGCACATGCTGTGGATGAACTGGGGGCCGGGCCTGACGCCTGCGCCCGAGCGGACCGACATGGCCTACAGCGTCGAGGACGACACCTACATCGCCCTCTACAGCGTGTGGAAGGACCCGACCGAAGACGAGCCGAACGTCGCCTGGGCAACCGAGCGGATGCGCGAGATGGAGTCCCTCGCGAGCGGCATCCAGCTCGCCGACGAGAACCTCGGGCGCCGGCCCGCCCGCTTCCTCAGCGACGCCAACCTCGCGCGCGCGCAGGCGCTGCGCACGCGCCACGACCCGTCCGGGCGCTTCCATTCGTGGATGGGCCCGCCCGGCTCCGAACACCCGTGAGCGCCGCCGCGCAGCCGGGCGCCGAGGCGCTCGCGCCCTACCTCGCACGCCCGCTGGCACCGCCCGACCCGGCGCTGCTGCAGGCGATCGAGCGCGGTCCGATCGACCCCGCCGAGGCGCTGGCGCTGGGCGACGTGCCGCGGCTGCTCGACCCCGCGCCGCTGGCCTGCGAGAGCGGCTGGTGCACGCTGCCCGACGGGGTCGGCTACGTGGCCGTGGCCACCGCGATGCCCGGCGTGAGCGGGGCGATGGTCGACTGGTGGTTCGACTGGCATCCGCGGGACGCGCTGCGCTACCGCATCTGGCACCCGGCCGCGCACCGCGACAACTCGCTGCAGCCTTCGCCGGTCGCCCGTGCGAGGGCCCATTGGGGCGCGGTGCACCATCCGGTCGAGGACGTCGGCCTGGGCGTGGTCCACGCGCGCATCGCGTTCATGGCCCCCGAGGAGATGGGACTCCCCGCCGACGCCCTGGAGCGTCCCGGGGTCGCCGCGATCGTCTGCGGCTACGCCGGCGACGACCGCCGGCGCGTGCGGCACACCCCCATGTACCACGTGTTCCTACAGCACGGCGACGGCCTGCTGCTGCGCAGCCGCTTCTGGCTGGGCGCCGCGCTGCGTCCCTACGGGCCGCTCGGCGCGCCCGGCGCGCTGCTGCTCGGCAACCGCTTGGTGAGACGTCGCGTGCTGCCGCGGGCGCTGCCGCGGGCGCTCGCGCGCCACTGCGCGGAGGAGTACGCCAACCTCGCCGCGCTGCTCCCGGAGCTCTACGAGCGGTTCGGGCCCGGCGCCGCGTCGTCGTAGCGCGCGACCGTGAAGGCGATCAGCACCGGCACCGTCAGCGCGAACACGAGCAGCGAGAGCGACAGCACGACCAGCGGACCGCCGCTCGTGTCGTTGCGCAGGAACACGTACTCGATCAGCCCCGCGATGATCGCGTAGGCCAGCAGCGCCCAGCGCCCGACCTCCACGAAGCGCCCCCAGGCGAAGCCCTCGGTGCGCCGCAGCGCCACCACGTTGCCCACCAGCAGCAGCGCCGAGGCCGCCAGCAGCGCGATCGCAGGCCCGAGCGATACCCGTTCGGGGAGGTGCGCCGAGAGGTAGATCACGCCGGCCACGATCAACGCCAGCGAGAGCATCCCGAGCTGGGTGACCGGGGGCAGGCGGCGCTCGTCACTCATCCGGTCGCCAGCCGGGTCATGATCACCAGCGTCGCCACCTGCATCAGCCCGGTCGCGCCGGCCGTGTAGATGAAGCGCTTCATCAGCCGCTCGACCACCTCGGGGTTGGGCCGGGGCTTCTTCAGCTCGGTGAGCACCGCGATGTTCGCCGGCTCGAGCAGCCCGAGCGCGATCACCGCCATCGCGCCCACGACGATGAAGCTCGCCACGACCCAGCCGTGGTACTGGTAGCTGGTCAGGTTGTAGCCGAGCTTGGTCGCGAGCTGCCAGCCCGCGGCGAGCGTGACGGCCACGGCGGTGGGCATGATCAGCACCATCTTCGGCATCAGCCGGGTGGTCACCTCGATCCGCGCGGGAATCGAGAGCTTGCCCAGGATCGGCCCGATCACGAAGCCCAGGAACAGGTCGATGATCGTCCACGTCGCGCCCGCCACGACGTGCAGGAACATCAGCGGCCACTTTTCGTCGACCGCGATCGCCACGACCAGGAGCACGACCACCGCCGCCACGATCGGCAGACCGGCCCGCGGCACGATCTCGAAGTCCGGGATCTGCGGCGCCGGGTGCAGGTCGGCCTCGGCCACGGCGCCGTGCGGAGAGACTGCCACGTCGGCCATCGCGGCGAATCTAACGCGTCGGCGGACGGAATGCGAGCGGTCCGGCAGGCGCTCCGCTACGCGAGTCCGCCTGTGTCCAGGCGAGCAGCGCCATCGCCGCCGACACGAGCAGCACCGCCGGCCACGCCCCGATCGCGAGCGCCAGCACGTGGGAGAGGATGAACGCGGCAAGGCCCGCCGACGCCAGCCGCGCCGCCGTGCGCACGCCGTGGCGCCTGTTCCACATGCCGATGCAGCACCCTCCGCCGATCAGCAGCACCAGGCCCCCGAGCGGCCGGGAGCCGGTGCCGGCCGCAACCGCGTACCCCGCGATCAGCGAGCCCGCCGCGATCGGAGCTGTGGGGATCGGCCGCACGCGCTCACATTACCGTCGGAGGGAGTTCGGGCGGATTGCCGAATACCTACGGCGGAGAAGTACGGATGCCCCTCCAGCGGGGCGAACATAGCCTCGCCGCAGGATGCGATCCCTGGCAACCGCAGTGAACTTAGGAGGTCGGTCGTGGGCCACATAGGTGCGGCCGTGCTCGGCGCGGTGTTCAACCTCAACCACCCCGCCCATACGGTGGATTGGCACTTCATCCACCTGTCGGTGGCCAACGTCGTGGTCATCGGCCTGATGTTCGTCGCCTTCTTCGCCGCGCTGCTGCTGCCGTTCCCCGGAGCATCCAGACGGCGCGGAGGTGACTCATGAGCGCCACTCCGACGACCCCCGGCACGGCCCCCGCCGGCCCGGACATGCACTCCTGGACCGTCAAAGTCCGCGAAGCCGGCGTCGAGGCGCTGCCGCCCGAGAAGCTGCTCCCGGACGGGCAACCCACCTACGTGGCCTCCTGGATCTACATGTTCGGGGTGGCCAGCATCGCCTCGCTGATCGTGATCATCACCTCCGGCTCGATCCTCGCGCTGAAGGGCCCCGCCTGGTGGCACGACACGAGCATCGGGCACTTCTTCAACAGCATCCACATGTGGGGCGTCGAGCTGTTCTTCTTCGTGATGGTCGTTCACCTGTGGGGCAAGTACTGGATGGCCGCCTGGCGCGGCGGGCGCACACGCGTGTGGATAACCGGCGCGATCATCTTCCTGGTCGCCGTGCCCACGGCGCTGACCGGCTACGTCTCACAGCAGAACTTCGACGCGCAGTGGATCGCCACGCAGGCCAAGGACGGGCTCAACTCGGTCGGCGTGGGCGCGTTCTTCAACGTCACCAACTTCGGCCAGATGTACAGCTGGCACATCCTGCTGCTGCCGGTGGCCGTCGTCCTGCTCGTCAGCGCACACGTCCTGCTAGTGCGCACTCACGGAGTCGTGCCGCCGTTCGAGCTGGAGAAGCGCCCCGAGTTCGCCGCGGCCGCCGACGGCGCGCCGGCACCCGACGGCGCCGCCGGCGCGGAGGGGCAGTCATGAGCCGCTTCAGCCGCATGATCCACCCCAAGGACGACACGCAGCAGTGGAAAGGCCGCTACTACCCCTACGACCTCGTCAAAGAGCTGTTTATCGCGATCGGCGTGATCACGCTGCTCGCGCTGCTGCTGACGATCCTCTTCTCCTCCCCCGACGACAAGCCGAGCACGATCGCGCAGTGGTCTCAGCAGAAAGCCGTGGACTTCACCACGGCAGCGGTGAAGGAGCTCGACGGCACCAGCCCCACCGCCGAATACGGCCCCCCCTACAACCACAACGGCAGCGGCCAGGAAGCGTGGATCATCAAGCCGCAGAAATGGCTCGGCGTGAGCCACCCGATCAACACCGAACAGGATTTCGTCGTGGGGCCGCTCGAAACGATCCCCAACGACCCCGCGCTGACAGCCGCACTCGCGCAGTACAAGGCGGCCCCCGAAAAGCAGAAAAAGGAATGGGCCGAAGCGTACGCCAAGCCCCTCGAAGAAACCGCCACCGCCGAAGAAGAAAAGAAGACGCCGCCCAACACGGTCAGCGAAAGCAACGGCACGGTCGTGGTGAAGACCAGCGCGAACGCCGGGCCGGTGCCGCTGATGATGGCCAGCCTGCTCGCGCTCGCCAAGAGCGGCGGCGTGGATGGCAGCCTGCTGACGAGCAAGCAGTTCTTCCAGACCGACTACACCAAGCCGCTGCTGTTCATGGCCGACGGCGGGCTGCTCTCAGAACGCGCCGAACAGCAGCACCTGCTCGGCGACCAGTGGGGGATGATGAACGAGACTGGCAGCTACCCGGGCCAAGCGTGGCTGTGGCTGTACGCCCTCTGGTACCAGGTCGAACCGTTTAAGGCCTCCGAAAACGCCGACATCCTCGTGATGATGATCATGGGCGTCCTCAGCATCGCGTTCATCTGCATCCCGTTCATCCCGGTGGTCAACCGGATCCCGCGCTGGATACCGATCTACAAGCTCATCTGGAAAGAGCACTACCGCGAGACCGGTAGCGCCTAGTTTCGGCGCGCACCTCGGCTTGGCCCCATCGCCCCCCGTCCCGCGGTCCGGGGGGCGATGGGGCTGCCGGTGACGCTCAGCGGGAGATGAGGCCGCGCTCGAGCGCGTAGCCCACCAGCTCGGCGCGCGTGGACAGGCGCAGCTTCTGCTGGATGTGGGAGCGGTGGGTCTCGACCGTGCGCACCGACAGGTACAGCTGTTCGGCGATCTCCGCGTTGGTGTGGCCGAGGGCGATCAGCCGCAGCACGTCCACCTCGCGCTCGGACAGGTCGTCCGGCGGTCCGGGCGGTGGCTCGGAAGCGATGCGCGCGCCCAGGCGCGGGTTCAGGAAGCTTTCCCCCGCGGCCGCCCGGCGAACGGCCTCCACGAGCTCGTCGTCGGCCGCCTCCTTGAGCACGTAGCCGAGCGCGCCCGCGCCGAGCGCCTCGCGCGCGAACGCGGGCTCCTGCTGCATCGTCAGCACCACGATCTGCGTGTCGGGCGACTCCTCGCGGATCTCGGGGATGGCCTCGAGGCTCGACCCGCCCGGCATGTTGAGGTCGAGCACCAGTACGTGCGGGTGGTGGCCGCGCACGTAGCGCTTGGCGCCTTCCACGTCGCTCGCCTCGGCCACGACCTCGAGGTCGGGCTCGCTCTCCAACACCATGCGCAGACCGCTGCGCACGACCGAGTGGTCGTCCGCCAGGACGATGCGGATCTTCTCCGAGGGCCCGCTGGGCGCCTCCTCGGAACCGCCGGCTTGATCGCTCATCGCATGAAGGTACAGCCTGCGGGCACGGAAGTGCGTGCGGAATGACGGAATCGGCCGCTAGGAAGAGGGCGGGGCGCCGGCGCTGCCGTCGTAGGAGGCCTCGCCGCGTGGCAGCACCAGCAGGGAGCAGCGCGCGTGCCGCTCCAGGTAGCCGGAGGTGCTGCCGAGCACGAGCCGCTTGACGGGGCCGTAGCTGCGCGAGCCGACCACGAGCAGGTCGACGTCGTCGCCGAAGGCGGCGAGCTCCTCGCCGGCGAGCCCGTAGACGGCTCTGCCCTGAACGCCCTCGAGCTCGCCCATGCGCGCGTTGGCCTCGGAGAGCATCAGCTCGACCGTCTCGCCGAACGCCGGCGGCACCAGGCCGGTGAACGCGTATGTGGGTATCGAGACGACTTCCAGGGCGATCACGTCCGAGCGGTTGACCGACGCCAGCTCCTTGGCCTTGGCGAGCGCCGCGTGGCTCTCCGGCGAGCCGTTGTAGGCGACGCCGATCTTGGCGATCGGCAGCGGCCGCTCGGCATAGCCACGGCCCGCGATCGCCACCGCGCAGGGGGCGCCGTTGAGCGCGGCGCGGGTGTCGTCGCCGAGCATCGCACGCCCGATCAGCCCGCGGCTGCTGGAGCCGACCACGAGCACGTCCGCGCCCTGGGCCTCGGCACGCCTGTGCAGCCCCGCGCCCGGCGTGGCGGCCTCGACGGTGACGAGCTCGGCGCTCGGCACCTCCCCGACGGTGCGCTCCTGCTCGAGCAGCTCGCCCGAGCGCGCACGTTCCTCGGCGACCACGCCGGGGCTTATCGCGTGCAGCGGATGCACGTTGCCGGCCTGGACGTGGGCGAGCGTCAGGGTGCCGTCGGGGTCGGTCAGACGCGTCGCGAGCGCGATCGCGTCGCGACCGTTGGCCCTGCCGTCCACTCCCACGAGGGCGTTGCTGAACATCAATGTCTCCTTGGCTCGATGGACCGATGCTAGACGCCGGCCCGGCCGCGGAGCCTCCGGGCTAGGCACGCAACGTGTTGCGGACTTCTACCTATGCTGATCTCGACCCTGCGCCTGCACGTGCGCCTCAACGGGAGGAGAGGCCTGGGGCCGAGGGGATCACCGCGGCGGCCTCGGCACGGGCACGGTCGCGGCGACGCAGGATCCAGCGGCGCAGCTCGTCCGCGCCCCAGACGATAAACGGATACGGGAGCAGCAGCACGAGGTCGCTGACCGGCAGCGCTTCGGTGCCGAGCAGCGACTGCATCGGCGGGGCGTACACGAACACCGCGGCGAGCGCGAGCTCGGCGGCGATCGCCCACAGCAGGTAGCGATTGGTGAACACGCCCGTCTGGCGCAGCGAGGCGCGTTCGGTGCGAACCGCGAACGCGGTCCCGATCTGCCCGGCGATCATCCCGAGGAAGCTCATGGTGGTGGCCTGCAGATGGGCGGTGTGCAGCGGTGTGCCGACTCCCACCGGCGCGCCGGGGTGCCAGCCGGCCCGCGTCAGCACGTAGAAGAACCCGGCCATCTGCAGCGCCGCCACCATCGCGCCCAGGAACAGCCAGGCGCGGACGAGCATCGGGCCGCGGATCACACCCTCCGAGCGCGGCCGCGGCGGGCGTTCCATGATGCCCGGCTCGGCCGGCTCGCGCGCCAAGGCAAGTGACGGAAGCGTCTCGCTGCCGACGTCGAAGGCGAGCAGCTGCATGACCGTCAGCGGCAGCGGGATCAGCCCGCCGCCGAACGCGAACACCAGGAACGGGACGACCTCGGGCGTGGCGTGCGCGAAGATGTACTGGATGAACTTGCGGACGTTGTCATAGACGCGCCGCCCGGCCTGCACGGCCACGACGATCGTGGCGAAGTGGTCGTCGGTTAGGACCATCGTGGAGGCCTCGCGCGCGACATCGGTCCCCGACAGGCCCATCGCCACGCCGATGTCGGCGCGCCTGAGCGCCGGGGCGTCGTTGACCCCGTCGCCGGTCATCGCGACCACGTGGCCCTGGGAGCTGAGCGCCTCGGCGATCTGGAGCTTGGCCTCGGGAGAGGCCCGCGAGAACACGATCTCGCGACCGCCATCGAGCAGCTCCAGCAGCTCGCGTTCGCGGGTGTGGTCGAGCCTGCTGGCATCGACCACCAGCGGGTCGGAGCCGCCGATCCCCACCTGGGCGGCGATCGCGCCGGCGGTCAGCGGATGGTCCCCGGTGATCACGATCACGCGGATGCCCGCCGCGTGGCAGCGCTCCACCGCCTCGCGGACCCCCGCGCGCGGCGGGTCGAGCATCGCGATCAGGCCGATGAAGCAGAGCTCGCGCTCGACCTGATCGCGCTCGGGTGGACCGCCGGCGGGTAGCTCCCGGCGGGCGAGCGCGAGCACGCGCAGGCCGCGTTGAGCGTACGCGGTGACGTGGCCGGAGACCAGCTCGCTGGTCTGCGCATCGAGCGGGCGCACCTCTCCCGCAGCGGACAGCTCGCTGGTGCAGCGCGACAGCACCGACTCGGGCGCGCCCTTGGTGTGCACGCGCAGCCCGTCGCCGCGGCGCTCGACCGTGGACATCAGCTTGAGCTCCGGGTTGAAGCTGAACTGCGCGATTCGGCGCCGCTCACGCTCCTGCTGATCGACGCTTGCTCCGAGCATGCGAGCCGCGATCAGCACCGCCACCTCGGTCGGATCGCCCACGTTCTCGCCGTCGTCCTGCAGTCGAGCGTTGTTGCACGCGGCGGCCGTCTCCGCCAGCGCCGCCAGCGCGGCGTCAGCGCGATCCGCCTCAGCCGGCTCGCCGTCCGCCCGCACGATCTTGCCGTCCGCGATCGCCAGCGCCGAGCCGCACGTCCAGACCGCCGACGGCCGCATGCGGTTCTCGGTCAGCGTCCCAGTCTTGTCCGTGCAGATCACGTCCGTCGAGCCGAGCGTCTCGACGGCGCTCAGGCGCTTGACGAGGGCGCCCTCGCGCGCCAGCGCACCGACCGCCACGGCCAGCGCGAGCGTGATCACCGGCAGCAGCCCCTCGGGCACGTTGCCGGCGAGCAGGCCCACGGCGAATACCACGCTGCCGCGGAGCGAGAGCCCGGCGCCGAACACCGCCGCGGGAATGAACGCGACGGCCATCGTGATCGCGATTCCCGCGATCAGCCAGGCCACCCGTCGCACCTGGCGCTCGAGCGGGCTGGGCTTCTCCTTGACGCGCTGGGACAGCGAGGCGATGCGTCCGAGCTCGGTGTGCATGCCGGTTGCGAACACGACGCCCCGGGCCTCGCCGCCGATGCAGGTCGTGCCGCTGAACACCAGATCCCGCGCCTCAAGGCGTGGCAGGTCGTGATCGACCAGGTCTGCCGCGCGCAGGACGGAGACCGACTCGCCGGTCAGCGTCGAGAGGTCCACCTCCAGCGCGCCGGAGATGAGGCGCATGTCGGCCGCCACGCGATCGCCTTCCTCGAGCAGCACCACGTCGCCGGGGACGACCCCGACGACGTCGATCAGGACGGGAGCGCCGTCCCGCAGCACCCTGACCTTGTTGGGCATGTAGCTCGCGAGCGCCTCGACGGCACGCTCGGCCTGCAGCTCCTGAACGAACGCGAAGGCGGCATTCAGGAGGATCACCAGCAGCACCGCGATGCCGACGGTCTGGTTGCCCACGGCGAAGGACAGGGCGGCCGCCAGCCACAGCAGCAGCGCCAGCGGGTGGGTCAGCTGGCGGGCGAGCTCGCGGGGCCAGCGCGGCCCGCCGCGGCGGCTCAGCTCGTTCTGCCCGAACTGGACCGCGCGGCGTTCGGCCTCGGTGCTGGACAGCCCTTCACGCGAGCTGCGCAGATCGCGCAGCAGCAGCTCGACGCCCTCCGTCGCGTCGATCGTCGTCCCGTCACCCGGCCTCGTCACGTCGGTCGAGCTGCGGCCGCCCGGCATCCCGTCTCCGGCCTCAGCCGCCGAGCGACCCGGCCCCCGCGAGCACGTGCGCGACGTCGAGGCTCGAGATCACCCCCACCGGCTCCAGCACCGGACGCTCCGAGGAGCCTTGCATCCGCTCATTCCTTTCCCTTGATTGCCCTCATGCTGCCCCCAGCGCCGCGACCACACATCCGGTGAGCCCACTGAGGGCGCGCGGGGTTGGCAGCACGCAGGCTGCGGGATAACACGGACGTGGCGGCGGGCGCGCGCCGTGCCACTCGCCGGGTAGCTGCCGCGCACCGCGGCAACCGGGCCCCCGGGCGCGGCGGCGTAGCATTGGGGCGATGCCGGAGGAGCCTTCAGCGGAACCCGATCGTCCGAGCGGCCAGCGCCGCGACGCGCATCCGCCGATGCCGCGCGACAAGCGCGGCTGGCAGGTCTCGCCGGCGCCCGACGGGCGCGGCATGCCCGAACAGCAGCCGAGCGGGCCGCCGCCGCATCGCAGGCCGAGCTTCTGGTGGTTCGTTATCGGGTTGATCGCGCTGAACTGGCTGTCGCTGCTGTTCTTCCAGCCCTCCTCGGGCGAACAGCGCGTGACGGTGCCGTTCAGCCCCTACTTCCTCGAACACGTCAAAACCGACCAGGTCGGCTCGATCAGCTCCAAGGGCAACACGATCGAAGGCAAGTTCAAGACCAAGCTCCGCTACCCCGCCAACGACGAGAAGGCGACGCCGACGACGCTGTTCGCGACCGAGGTGCCCACCTTCTGGAACGGCAGCCAGCTGTCGGCCCTGCTGCAGGAAAAGGGCGTTCAGATCAACGCCAAGTCCACGGCCACGAGCACGTCCCTGCTGGCGGAGCTGCTGCTCGGCTTCGGCCCCACACTGCTGATCGTGGGGCTGTTCGTGCTGCTCGCCAAACGCGCTGCGAGGGGCGGCGGGATGGGCGCCCTCGGCGCCTTCGGGCGCTCGCAGGCGCGCCGCGTGGACCCGGAGAAGATCCGCGTCACCTTCGACGACGTGGCGGGCATCGACGAGGCCAAGGCGGAGCTCACCGAGGTCGTGGACTTCCTGCGAACCCCCGAGCGCTACGGGCGCCTGGGCGGGCGCATGCCCCACGGCGTGCTGCTCTCGGGCGCGCCCGGGACGGGCAAGACGCTGCTCGCGCGCGCCGTCGCCGGCGAGGCCCACGCGGCGTTCTTCTCGATCTCCGCGTCGGAGTTCATCGAGGCGATCGTCGGCGTCGGAGCCTCGCGCGTGCGCGACCTGTTCGCGAAGGCCAAGGAGGCGGCACCGGCGATCATCTTCATCGACGAGCTCGACGCGATCGGACGCTCGCGCCAGGGCTCGGTGTCGGTGACCGGTTCCAACGACGAGCGCGAGCAGACGCTGGACCAGATCCTCACCGAGATCGACGGCTTCGAGCCAGCCGAGGCGGTCGTCGTGCTGGCCGCGACCAACCGCCCCGACATCCTGGACCCGGCGCTCCTGCGCGCGGGGCGCTTCGACCGGCGCGTGACCGTGCAGGCCCCCGACCGCGCCGGGCGCGCCTCGATCCTCAAGGTGCACACGCGCTCGATCCCGCTCGACGACAGCGTGGACCTCGACGCGATCGCCTCGTCCACGCCGGGGATGGTCGGCGCCGACCTCGCCAACCTCGCCAACGAGGCCGCCCTGCTGGCCGCGCGGCGCGAGCACGAGAAGGTGCAGATGAGCGACTTCACCGATTCGCTGGAGAAGATCATGCTCGGCTCGCCGCGCGGCATCCTGCTGAGCCCCGCCGACCGCGAGCGCACCGCCTTCCACGAGGCCGGGCACGCACTCGTGGGGATGCTCACGCAGGGGGCCGACCCGGTGCGCAAGGTGTCGATCATCCCGCGCGGCATGGCGCTCGGCGTGACGCTCTCCACGCCCGACAGCGACCGCGTGTCCTACTCGCAGGGGGAGCTGCAGGCGAAGATCGACGTCGCGCTCGGCGGCCGCGTGGCCGAGGAGATCGTGTTCGGGACGATCACCACCGGCGCCGAGTCCGACATCGAGCAGCTGACCCAGATCGCACGCCAGATGGTGGGGCGGTGGGGCATGAGCGAGGCCATCGGTCCGATCGCGGTCCTCGCCCAGGATGGCCTGGGGCCGCTGCTGCCGGGGGTCAGCGAGACCTCCCAGGAGACCCAGCGGCTTGTCGACGAGGAGGTGCGCCGACTCGTCGACGCCGCCCACCAGGAGGTCACGCGGCTGCTCGAGGAGCACCGCGACCAGCTCGAGCACCTCGCCAGGGCGCTGCTCGCAGCCGAGACGCTGGACGCCGCGGACGCCTATGCCGCAGCCGGCCTGTCGCTGCCGCGCGAGGAGCCCGCGCCGGCCGTCGCTTGAGCTCAGCCGGGGGCGGGCGCGCCACCCGGCGCCGGCAGGGCGCTGGGGCGCGCGAGCAGGGCGACCCCGTATGAGCAGGTCGCGAGGCTGACGAGCGCAGCGGCCACGATCGCGGTCGCGGTGCTCGGCGAGAGCACGTGCTCTGAGAGCCCCAGCGACGCGACCGCGGCGGGCACGCCGAGCTGTGCGGTGGCCGCGAGCCCGCCGGCGGCCGAGCGGTGCAGCAGCGCGGCCGAGGCCAGGTGGATCGCCACGTTCAGCACCGCCAGCACGCCCACGAGCGCGAGCACCCCCGCGTCGCCGAACAGGCCGGCGAGGTCCAGGCGCGCGCCGAGCACGACGAAGAACAGAGGGATGAAGAAGCCGTCGGCGACGCCGCGCATCTGCGTGGAGAGGCGTTTGGGCCCGCCCACGATCGCGACCATCAGCCCTGCGCTGAAGCCGGCGATCAGCACGCTCGTGCCGCCCTTCTGCGCGAGCCAGGCAAGCAGGAACAGCACGAGCAGCGACAGGCGCAGGTCGAGTGCCCACTGGCGGCGCTTTGAGAGGTGGCGGACGCGCTGGACCCATTCGTGTCCGGAGAGCCGCTGCGCCGCCGTCAGCAGCAGCACGGCCGCGACCGCCACGAGCAGGCCGCCGAGCAGCGCGTGGCCGATGCGACTGGGCTGCAGCACGATCGGCACCGAAACGATCGTGACGACGTCGGCGATCGCGACCTGGGCCATCACCACCATCACCCCAGGACCTTCCAGGCCGGCCTCCTGCAGCGCCGGCAGCAGCACCGCGGCCGAGCCGGACGCAAGCACCACGCCGTACACCGCGGCGTGGCCGCCGCCGGCGATCAGGGCCGCGAGCATCCCTCCGGGAACCGCGAGCACGGCGACGATCGCCGCGAGCCGCAGACCACTGCGCAGGGACGCTGCCAGCCGCGGCTCGCGCAGCGGCAGGTGCATGCCGACGGTCAGCATCAGCATCGCGAAGCCGATTTCCCCGAGCGCGGCGATCGTGGCGTCGTCCGGATGCACGACGTCGAGCACTTCCGGCCCGACGAGGATCCCGGCGATGATCTCGCCCACGACGACCGGCACCAGGCCTTTGCCGAGCACGCTGAGAAGCGGCCCGCCGAGTCCGGCGAGCACAATCACGACGAGCGTGCCGAAACCCAGGGGCACCGCGGCCTATCCCGGCTCTCCCTGCAGCGAACGGTATCGCCTCAGTTCCTCGGCCAGCAGGCGCGGGAGCAGGTAGTGCGAGCGCACATGCTCGTGCCCGCTGAGCCCCAGCGAGCGCGCGCGCTCGCGGTCGCCGAGCAGCGCGAGCAGAGCCCGCGCGCACTCCTCGGTGCTCGAAACCAGCAGGCCGCCGGTGTTCTGCGGCATCTGCATGGGGATGCCGCCGGCGTGCCCGGCGACCACGGGGGTGCCCTTCCACAGCGACTCGGAGACGACCAGGCCGAAGCCCTCGCGGATCGACTTCTGCACGACCACCTCGGAGACGCGCTGGAAGGCGTTGACCTCGACGTTGCCGACGCCGGTGAGGTTCGTGTAGACGTGGATGGCGGGGTCCTGCTCGGCGATCTCGCTGATCTGGCGGTAGACATCCCAGCCCTCGGGGTCGTCGAGCGCCATCGACCCGACGAGCGCGAGCTGCAGCTCGGCGATCTCCTCGCGCACCAGGCGGTAGGCGTCGATCACGCCGAGCGGGTCCTTCCAGGTGTCGAAGCGCGAGACCTGGCTGATCAGCCGACCGGGCAGGTCCACGCCGATCCAGTCGAGGATCTGGCTGCAGACGGCGCGATCGAGCTCGATGTTCTTGGGGCTGAGCGGGTCGATCGCCGGCGCGATCGCCTCCACGCGGGAGATCGGGAAGTCCGGGGGCACGAAATCGGGCATCGTGAAGACCGCCGCGTCGTAGCCCTCGAGGTAGGGCCGCATGAAGCTCCAGGCGTCGGGGTTGGGCTCGCTGGTGTCGATGTGGCAGCGCCAGATCCAACGCGCGCCGCCGGCGCCGTGGACGCTCAACAGCCCCGCAGGCTGCGGGTCGTGCACGATCACGTAGTCGTAGCCGTCGTCGACCGTGGCGGCGTTCTCCTGCATCGTCCTGCGGTAGGTCTCCTGCTCGGCGTCGCTGAGCCCGTGCGGCGAGCCCTGCAGCGCGTTGTGCAGCGCCTTGGTCGCGCGGAAGAACTCCTGGCCTGCGCCGATCACCTTCCAGTCGACGTCCAGGCCGAGGTCGCGCAGCAGCGGGACCTGCGAGCGCAGCAGCTCCGAGACGCCGCCGCCGTAGGAGGTCGCGTTGATGTGCAGGATGCGCGCGCCGTCGAGCGCGGCGGCCTGCTCGCGCAGCTCCGCCAAGATCGCCTCCGGCGCGACGCCGTCGTAGGCGTCTAGCGACCAGCGCCCCACGCTCACCCGCTCGAGCACGATGTCCCCCCCATCACGGTCCGATCAGGTCGCGCCGGCCGAAGACCCACAGCGCCGCCAGGCACGCCACGGCGGCGATCGCGAGCATCGCGACGGCGTCCAGCGCGCGAAACGACTGGGCGGGCACCAGGCCGACATGCTGGAAGGGCGTCAGCTTGACGACCCACTTCGGAACCGCGAGCAGCGAGCCGACGAGGTACCAGAGGAACGCGACCGTCACCAGCCCGTAGGCGATGCCGGCGCTCGCGCGAGGCGCGATCGCGTAGGCGAGGGCGGCGATGCCGAGGAACAGCAGTGCGACCGGCATGCAGTTGGCCGCGGCCTCGAGCATCCGCGGCAGCGAGATGCTGACGCCCTGTGAGGCCGCGCCGGCCCAGCTGAGCAGCCCGGCGGCTGCGGAGATGGTCAGCGCCGCGCCGCTCGCCAGCAGCAGGCGCCCACCGAGCCAGCCCACGCGGCTGACGGGGTGGGCCAGGAGCGTTTCCAGGCGCTCCTCGAGCTCCTCCTCCCTGGCGGCGCCGATCTGCGCGCAGGCGAACAGGCTCACGGCCAGGATGAAGAAGATGAACACGAACGCGAGGTAACCACTCGGCGTGACGATCGAGCCGGAGCCGAACCGCGCCAGCTCCCGCTTGATGCTCGCGGAGATTCCGGCCGAGGAGATGCTCGTGGAGACCATGCCGAGGATGAACGCGAACGCGCCCGTGCTGATCAGCCACACGGCGAGGCTGCCGCGCTCGCTGCGCAGCGCCTGCGCCAGTGGCGAGGACAGCAGCCGCATGCGGGGCCGCATCCGCTCGCGCGCCGGCAGCACGCCGGTGCCGACGTCGCGGCGCACCGTCATCCACGCACCCGCTGCGAGCAGCAGCGCACTCGCCGCGAGCGGCAGCAGTAGCACGAGCGGCCGCTCGCCGGTGAACGGGCGCAGCTCCTCCGCCCAGCCGAGCGGCGTCGCCCAGCGCATCCAGCCGGCGCCGCTGGAGGTGTCCGCGATCACGCGCAGCAGCAGGAACAGCCCGACGCTCGCGCTGCCCAGCTCAAGCGCCACGCGACGCGTGGGCGCGAGCTGGCAGAGCACGGCGCCGAGGCCGGCGAACACCCCCACGAGCGAGGTCGTGGCGAGCGCCAGATACGCCGAGCCTCCCGCGGGCAGGCCCCCGGCGAGATAGCCGGCGAATTGTGCCAGCCACAGGATCAGCGCGTCCACCGCGATCGCCACGAGCGCCGCCGCGTATGCCGTGCGGCGGCCGATCGCCTCGGCCAGGACGAGCTCGGTGCGGCCGGCGTCCTCCTCGGTGCGCAGCGCGCGTACGGCGGCGAGCACCCCGAACACGGCGGCCGCGATCGCGAGCGTGCCGCCGACGCGCCAGGCGCTGTAGCCGCCGACCGTGACCGCGTCGTAGGGGTAGCCGTAGAACAGGCGCAGCGCGGCATTGCCGGCGAAGCTGCGGACGAAGTCCACGCGGCCGATGAGCGTCGGGTAGGCGCTGCGGTAGCCGACGGGCTGGATGTAGGCATACACCGCGAACAGGTAGGCGAACGCGATCGTGCGCGTGCGCGCATCGCGCAGGAAGCGCCGCGCCAGCGCGCGCACGGGGCCCAGGCGCGCCACCGGGCGGGGGGGCGCGGCGCCCGCCGCGAGCACGGACCCCTCAGCCGCGTGCACGGCCGTAGGACCCGTCGTAGTGATGCAGGAAGATCTCCTCGAGCGAGGGCTCGCGGCTCGTCAGGCTCGTGACCGGGTGCTGGGCGAGCGCCGCGACGAGCGGTCCGACGCTCCCCGTGACCTCGAACCGCAGCGCGTTCGGCCCCGCGCCCTGCACGCTCACCCCGGCCAACGGGGGCAGCTCGGGCGCATGGCCGGCGAACGTGACCTCGACCGTCTGCGCGCTGAGGTGGCGCAGCTCGGCGAGCGTGCCCTCGTCGACGAGCCTGCCCTCTCGCAGGATGCCCACGCGGTCGCACAGGGCCTCCACCTCGCTGAGGATGTGCGAGGAGAGGAACACGGTCTGCCCGCGCTCCCTGGCCTCGTTGATGCAGTCGCGGAAAGCGACCTCCATCAGCGGGTCCAGGCCGCTGGTGGGCTCGTCGAGCAACAGCAGATCCGCGCGCGTGGCGAGCGCCGCGATCAGCTGCACCTTCTGGCGGTTGCCCTTCGACAGCGCGCGGATGCGCCTGGAGGTGTCGAGCTGAAAGCGCTCGACCAGCACGTCGCGGTAGGCGGTGTCGGTGCCGCCGCGCAGCCGGGCGAGGAACTCGAACGTCTCCGCGCTCGTGAGCGCCGGCCACAGGAACGGCTCGCCGGCGACGTAGGCCACGCGGCGGTGGGCGGTGACCGGGTCGCCCCAGGCGTCGACGCCGAACAACTCCGCGCGGCCGCTGCTCGGCCGGTGCAGCCCCAGCAGCAGACGGATCGTGGTCGTCTTGCCGGCGCCGTTGGGGCCGAGGTAGCCGTAGACCTCGCCGCGCTGCACCTGCAGGTCAAGCGCTTCCAGCGCGATGGTGTCTCCGTAGCGCTTGCCGAGGCCCTCCGTGCGGATCGCAGGGCTGGCGCGGGCGTCTCCCGTGCTCGGGAGCCCGCCGGCGGTGGGCTGTGGGGGCGCCGATGACACAACAGGAGGATCCGCGACCGGCCGCGGGCCGGCATCCGGAGTTTTCCCGCATGCACCGGCGGAAGCGCCGTAACCATCGGCGCGGAGCGCTCGCGGGCGCGGCAGCCACGCAGGGCGAATCCGTGCTTTACCACGGCCCACCCGGGAGCTTTCCCCGGTGGTAGGAGACGCCTGCGATCTCTAGCTTGGCGCTATGGCTTCACACCTGCATCTGGCGCCGCGACTCACGGACGCCGGCGAGGAGCACGCGCCACCGTCGCCGATCCGCGTAGTGGTCGCCGACGACCACTCTCTGATCCGGCGCAGCGTGCGGCTGCTGCTCGAAGGCGAGCAGGACGTGGAGCTGATCGCGGAGGCCGACGACGTAGCCTCGGCCGCACACCAGGTCCAGGGCACGCATCCCAACGTGCTCGTGCTCGACCTGAGCATGCCGGGCGGGTCGAGCATCGAGGCGATCGGCCAGCTGCGCGAACGGGCACCGGCCACGCAGATCGTGGTGATGACGATGGAGGAGAGCCCGGTGTTCGCCCAGCGCGCGCTGGCCGCAGGGGCGCTCGGCTACGTCTCCAAGGAGCTCGCCGACAAGGAGCTCGCGGACGCGGTGCGCGCGGCGGCGCACGGCGAGGAGTTCGTCAGCCCGTCGATCGGCGTGCGACTGGACGCGCTGAACCGCTCGCTGACCGAGCACAAGCTCACGCCGCGCGAGGTCGAGGTGCTGCGGCTGATCGCGCTCGGCCACACGAGCGTGGAGATCGCCCGCAAGCTGTCGCTCTCGCCGCGCACGGTGGAGACGCACCGCGCCCACATCCACCGCAAGCTCGGCCTCGCCACGCGGGCCGAACTCGTCCGCTACGCGCTAAGACGCGGCCTGCTTGGCCACTGAGCCGTTCGCCGCAGCAGCCGTGCGTTCTCTGCAGGGCATGCGCGCGCACACGAGCGTTCCCCGCTCACCTGATTCGATGTGCAGCGTGCCGTCCACGAGCGCCACGCGCTCGCGCATCCCCGCAAGCCCGAAGCCCTGGCTGAGCACCGTCGTGTCGAAGCCGGCGCCGTCGTCCTGCACCTCCACGATGAGCATCTCGTCGGACTCGACCACCGCGACGCGCACGCGGCTCGCACCGGCGTGCTTGACGACGTTGTTGAGCGCCTCCTGCACGAGCCTGAAGGCGGCCATCTCCAGGCCCTCGTCGAAGCGCCTCGCGCCGGTGCCCGGGCCGGGCAGGCCGAGCTCGTGCTCGATCTCCAGCGCGTCGCGCTCGCGGTGGCGGTCGAGCAGCGCTTCGATCGCGGTGCGCAGGCCGAGCTCGTCGAGCGCGGCGGGCCGCAGGTCGGTGATGATCGAGCGCAGGTTGCCGATCTCCTGCTCGATCCGCTCGATGGCGTCGCGCATCGCCTGCTGGGATCGCGCGAGCTCGTCGGTGCGCAGCGCCGAGCTGAGCAGCAGGCGCAGGCCGCCGAGGCCCTGCAGCGTCTCGTCGTGGAGCTCGCGCGCCCAGCGCCGGCGCTCGGCGTCGGCCGCGGCCAGCGAGCTGCGCAGGCGATCGGCCTGGACGCTTTGGGCCATCGCCACCGCGGTCGCGGCGCTGACCGCGAAGGCTCGCAGCGTCTGCTCGTCGTCGACCGTGAACATCGCGGCGTCCTCGCCGCGGTCGAAGGCCGCGAGCACGCCGACCGCTTCGCCGCGGTAGACCATCGGCACGAGCAGCGCGGTCCGCGCATCGGCGACGCCGAACGTCGCCGCGGCGTTCGCGAGCCGGCTGGGGACGTCGACGATGCGCTCGGGGCGGCGGTGTTCGAGCACCTGCCCGGAGGTGGTCTCGGAGATCGTCAGCCGCGCGCCGAGGCCCCTGTCCACGTGGCCTGCGGCCGCCCGCACGACGAGCTCCTCGCCCTCGCGCAGCATGATCACCAGGCTGCGCGCGCCCACCAGCGCGCGGCCGCGCTTGGCGATCAGCTCGAGCACCGGGTCGAGCAGGAACTCCCCGCCGATCGCCACCGCCACGTCGCGCGTGGCCTCCAGCCCGCGCACCGCGCGCTCGAGCTCCTCGCGGCGGTGCTCGCTGACTTCGAACAGGCGCGCGTTGTCGATCGCCACGGCCGCCCAGTCTGCGAGGACGACGGCGGCCTCCTGGTCCTCCTCGGTGAAATCGCCGTCTCGCTTCTCGGCGAGGTAGAGGTTGCCCCAGGTCTGGCCGCGGATCGAGATCGGCACGCCGAGAAATCCGCGCATCACCGGATGGCCGGTGGGGAAGCCGTAGCTGCGCGGATGATCGCCCACGTCGCCCAGGCGCAGCGGCTCGGGATGTTCGATCAGCACGCCGAGCACGCCGCGTCCCCGCGGCAGGTCGCCGATCGCGGCGTGCGTGGCCTCGTCCACGCCCGCGGTCAGGAACTGGGCGAGCTCGGTGCGACGGTCGTTGAGGATCCCCAGCGCGGCGTAACGGGCGCCGGTGATCTCGCGTGCAGCCTCCAGCACCCGGTCCAGCAGCGTGTCGAGGTCGAGCTCTGTGACTAGCGTTCGGCCGACCTCCAGCAGACGCCTGGTTCGCAACTCATCAGCCGACTCGCGCATCGTCACCAGCTTAGGCCGATCTCCTCGCTCGCGCGGGACCCCTCATCGGAACGCTGAATGGCCCGCATGGATAAGAAGATTCTAACCGCAGTCATCCAAAGGGTAGTTGGACCATGGAGGACTGCGGCAAAGCCACATACGTCTGGCCCGTGGAGGTGCCACGTTTCGGTGGACTCATGGACGAGATACCGCGTTGCCGGCGCTGCGGCGAGATCATCGGCGTGTACGAGCCGCTCGTCACGCTCGTGGAAGGACGCCCCTGGGAGACCTCGCGGCTGGCCGATCCGCTCGCGGCCGCGCTCGACGGCGGCGCCTATCACCGCGCCTGCTACGAGCAGGCCCACGGGGAGCTCGAGCGCCTGGACTGAGGGCGCCGCGAGGAGCGCACCTCCGTAGTTTTCCCCTGGGAGCTCGGCGGATTTACTCGGCTGGCGGGGGCAGGTCGGCCAGCTAATTTTGGCCCATGACCGCTCAACAGAACAGCACGAGCCTCCGCGTCGTCATCGCCGGGGGGGGCGTGGCCGCGCTGGAGGCGGCGCTGGCGTTGCGCGAGCTCGCCCCCGAGCAGACCTCGGTGACCGTGATCGCGCCCAACGGCGAGTTCGTCAACCGGCCGATGACCGTGCGCGAGCCGTTCTCCTACCCGCAGGCGCGCCGCTATCCGCTGGCGGCGATCGTGCGCGACGCGGGCGCGGAGCTGCTCGTGGACGAGCTCGCCTGGGTGGACACCGACAAGCGCGTCGTGCACACCAAGGGCGAGACAGAGCTCGAATACGACGCGCTGCTGCTCGCCACCGGCGCTCGCGTGCACCCCCGCTACAAGCACGCGCTCACGATCGACGACCGTCACCTCGACGAGACGCTGCACGGGCTGCTGCAAGACCTCGAGGGGGGTTACATCAAGCGACTCGCGTTCGTCGCGCCAGGGCGCATGGCCTGGCCGCTGCCGCTGTACGAGCTCGCCCTGATGACCTCCGGGCGCGCCTACGACATGAACGTCGAGCTCGCCACCACGATCGTCACGCCCGAGGACAGCCCGCTCGCGATCTTCGGCACGGCGGCCAGCGAGGCCGTGCAGGAGCGGCTGGAGCGGGCGCGCATCACGACCATCACCTCCGCCTACGCGGAGGTCCCGCGGACGGGAGAGGTGGTGATCAACCCCGGGGACCGCAGCCTTTCGGTGGATCGTGTGATCGCCCTGCCAGAGCTCTACGGGCCGTGCGTGCGGGGCATCCCGCTGAGCGAACACGGCTTCATCCGCGTCACCCCCTACGGGCAGGTGCTCGACGTGGACCGCGTGTACGCGGCCGGCGACGCGACCGACTTCGCGGTCAAGCACGGCGGCGTGGGCTCCCAGCAGGCCGATGCGGCCGCGCAGTCGATCGCGGCGCTCGCCGGCGCCCCGGTGACGCCCGAGCCCTTCCACCCGGTCATCCGCGGCATGCTGCTCACCGACGAGAAGCCGATCTACCTGACCGCGCGGATCACGGGCGGCCAGGGCTTCAGCTCGGAGGTGACGGACGCTCCCACGTGGTCGCCGCCGAGCAAGCTCGCGACGAGATACCTGTCCCCCTACCTGGACGGCTGCGACCACGAGACCGCGGCGCCCAAGTCATGAGCCCGGCCGCGGCCAAGCCTGAGCGCACACGCTGCCTGGTGCTCGGCTACGACGCCACCGAGAACTCGCGCCGTGCGACCTCGTGGGCCGTCAACGACCTCCTCCCGGACGGCCGGCTCGTGCTCGTCCACGCCGACCGCTCGCTGCACGTCCCCCCCTCGCCGCTGACGACATCGGGCGAGCGGGCGCGCATCGGGCACGCCATGTTCGACGAGCTGCTGCTCGACGGCGGCCACACCCTGCTCGACGTCGACCTGACCACCGAGGTGACCGACGAGGACCCGGTGAGCGCCCTGATCGAGGCCGCCGAGCGCCACGACGCGGACGCGATCGTGATCGGCGTGGAACCGCACTCGCGGCTGCGCCGCGTGCTCGGCGTCGTCACCGACGAGCTGCTCGAGCGCTCGCCGGTGCCGGTCATCGCCGTCCCGCCGGGAGTCAAGATCAGCGCTCGCGGCGAAGGCGCCCCTCCGGCCCGAGCTCGAAGCCGGCGAGCGCGAAGCGGCTAGCGAGCAGCTCCGGCACGACCTCGGGCTCGACCGGCGTGACCGTCACCGAGGCGGGCGTGCGCTCGGCCAGCGCGAGCCCGTCCCAGTCGCTCAACGCGGTGCGCAGGCCGTCCTCGCGCTGCAGGCTGACCATCATCCCGGTCACGAACGGGGAGCGAGGGTGGGTGCAGATCCACCAGTTGACGGTCTCCACGTCGATCCGCGGGACGGGGTGGGGAAGGAACCCGTACAGGTCCACCCAAGCGCCCTCGGCGAGGGTCTGGAGCACGAGTTCGGGCTCATCCTGCACGATGCGGTAGCGCCAGCCCGCCTGCTCGTGCTCGGTGCCGGGACCGAAGGGGATCGGCTCAAACAGCGTGCCGAGGCCGAAGCCGACGTCCGCGTGCCAGCTTTCCCCGTCCCTCCGCACCTTCAGCAGGAGGTGTCCACGCGGACGCACGACGCCCGGCGGCGCCCCGTAGCGCACGCGCGCGAGGAACATCTCGACCTCGCAGCCGAGGGCCTCCAGCGCCGCTGCGAGCAGGAGGTTCTGCTCGAAGCAGTAGCCGCCGCGGCGCTCGAACACGAGCTTGCGCTCGATGTCGGCGACCTCCAGCGAGGCGGGCGTGCCGAGGTGGGGATCGAGGTTCTCGAACGGGATCGTGGTGCTGTGCGCGCGGTGCACGTCGGCGATTCCCGGGCGGCCAGCGAGCCCTATGCGCTCCAGGTAGGCGTCGAGGTCGAGCATCGCCGAAGACTCTAGTGAGGGCCACCTCGCGCCGGCCGCTGGGCGGCTTCGTGCAGGGCTTGGCTGTCGGGCCTCTCCTTCCGTTGAATCTGCCGGGTGCCCCGTGGAATGAGCCCCTCACGAACCCAGCTATGGCTCGAGAGCCTCGGCGACTGGGCCTGGCCCGGGCGGGCGGCCGAGGCCCTGCCGATGCCGCCTTCGTGGGTGCCTGCGCTGCCCCCTGCGCTCGAGCCGGCCGTCGCCGCGCCAGGCCCGGCGGGCTCGCTGCCCTGGGGAAGGGTCACGCCGCGCCGGCTGCTGCTCGCCGGGCTTCTCAGCGCGCTGGCCGCGGTCTCGGGCGCGCTCGCGCTGAAAGGCTCGCTCACGCTCGAATCGGTTCTCGGCACGCGGCCCGCCGTGCCACCGCCCGCCGTCACCACGGACGCGCCCGCGGAAGCCTGGTCGCTGCCGACGCTCTTGCCGGTCAGCAGCGACAGCGCCGGCAGCCGCATCGACCGCGCCACGTTCACCTCGGCGGCGCTCGGCAGCCAGGGCTCGTTCATCGTCTACCTGCCGCCCGGATACGCAAGCGCGACCAGCCGCTACCCCGTGCTCTACCTGCTGCACGGCCAGAACGGGCACGCGAACGCGTTCCTGGAAGTCGGCCTGCAGCAGAGCCTCGACCGTCTGATCGGCAGCGGCGAGATCCCACCGATGATCGCGGTCATGATCCAGGACGCGAGCACGCTCGACAACTGGCGCGACATCGGCCGGCGCCACAGCGCGAGCTACGTCGTCGAAGTGCAGGGGCTGATCGACAGGATGCTGCCCACGCTCGCCGCGCGCGACGGGCGCGCGATCGCGGGCAGCTCGATGGGGGGCTTCGGCGCGATGCACGTCGCGCTCGCGAACCCCTACCGCTTTGCGGTCGTGGAGAGCTGGCTCGGCTACTTCAACAACCTCGGCGGCGAACTGCACGCGGACGCGCCGATCGTCTCACGACTGGGCCTGCACGCGTTCCTCTACGGCGCCGTCGGAGACCTGGCCGCCGACCCGGCAGAGGATCCGGCGTTCGCCGGGGAACTCCGCGCACTCGGGGCGCAGGCTGAAAGCGCCGTCTATCCCGGCAACCACAGCCTGACCACGGTCAGCGAACACCTGGAAGCGATGCTGCTGTTCGCGGGACGCTCCCTGATCGTGGCCGAGCGTCGCGCCGCCGCCGAAGCAGCTCACGCCCGCGCCGCCGCCGCGCATAGCGCGCGCACGCCGCGCCAGGCCGCCAACCTCTAGACCGGACGCTCCCGCGCCTGGCGCGAGCCTCTGGCAGGGCGCGCGTGGGCGCCCTCAGGCGCGCGCGGCCCTGGCCTCCGCGAACGTGACCAGCCGCCCGCGCTCCTCGTCCCACAGCTTCAGGCGCACGGCGCGCAGGCCGTCCCGCAGCGTGAGCGTGGGGACCTCGTGGAAGACCGGGTTCTCGTCGTGGGCGCGCTGCAGGTTGTAGTTGGGGATGCGCGCGCTGAGGTGATGGACGTGGTGCAGGCCGATGTTTCCGGAGAAGAACTGCAGCACCCTGGGCAGCTTCAGGTAGGAGCTGCCGCGCAGCGCCGCGTCGGCGTAGCTCCACGCCTCGCCGCTCTCCCAGTAGGCGTCCTCGAACTGGTGCTGGACGTAGAACAGCCAGATGCCCGCGGAGCCTGCGAGCAGCAGCGTGGGGGCCTGCACGAGCAGGAACGCGCTCCAGCCGATCAGCCAGCAGAGCGCTGCGACGAGCACGGCGAGGGCCACGTTGGTGCCGATCACGCTGCGGCGCATACGCGGCCGTGCGTCGCGGGCGACCAGCCGCGGCCCCACGAGCAGCGCGACGATCGGCCCGATCCCGAACATCACCAGCGGGTTGCGAAACGCCCTGTATCCGAGCTGCGCGCGCGGCGGCAGCGCGTCGAACTCGGCGACGGTGAGCGTGCGCACATCGCCACCGCCGCGGCGGTCGAGATCGCCGGAGGTGGCGTGGTGGATCGCGTGGTCGTGGCGCCAGCGCAGGAAGGGCGAGTAGACGAGCAATCCAAGCGCCACACCGAGCCAGTGGTTGGCGCGCCGCCAGGGCAGGAACGAGCCGTGCGAGCAGTCGTGGAAGAGGATGAACGTCCGCACGAGGAAGCCCGCGGTGGGGATCGCGATCACGAGCGTCAGCAGGTAGGAGACGCTCAGCGACATGTACATCAGCACCGACAGCACCAGATACGGGAGCACCGAGGTCGCCAGGTCGAGCGCGCTGCGGCCGAGGTGCGGGCGGGCATAGGGGGCAAGGACGCGAGCCCAGGAGATCTGGCTCGGGTCGGATGTCCCGGTGGGTGCGCCGCCGCGCACCGGGGGGGCTTGGTCCATCTCGCTCCTCTCGCCACGGACGGTGGCTGTACGCCGCAGCCAGAGCCCGGCGAGTCGTTGTTCATTGATGATAGCCGCCTGCCCGGCGGGGGCACGACGCCGTGAGCTGGCGAGGCGCCTCGACGGTCGCCCGACGCGCGCGCTCAGCAGAACGGGTCGGATCGGCTGCAGAACGTCTGGGCGACGGGCGCCGCGATCGTCTGCCAGGGCACGCTCGCCAGCCGCTCCACGCCGTAGGCGTCCCACTCGACACCCGACCCGTCCGGCACGGCCGAGGTGATCCCTTCGTCGCCGGAGTGGATGAACGTGTAGCGCGCCCGCTGCACCTGCCCGTGGCGATAGCGGGTGAGGCGATCGAGGCCGGGGTTGGCGGAGGGGTCGCAGGCGTGCAGGTAGGCGTAGAGCCACGGCCCCGAGAGCACCGGCGAGATGAACGCCGGCGGGCACACGTTGCCGGCGCCGCCGGTCTCCTGGTCGATCAGCTCGGGGTGTCCGCCCTGCAGCGGCTCGAACCACAGCGTGGTCTCGCCGAACGTGCCCGCCAGGTTGTCGGTGACGTAGGCGACCTGCTGGCCGTTGAAGCCGAGCCCGGTGATCAGACCGGTCAGGCCCGCCGGCCAGGATTCGCCTCCCAGGCCGTTGGAGCCTCGGGAGGCGGGCAGCGTCAGCGACTGCAGCTTGCGGCTGCCGATGCTCCACGCGTAGAGGCCGTCGGGCCGGCGGCCCGGATGGGTCGGGTCCTCGCTGCCTCCGGAGGTGTTGCGGCGCAGGAACACGAGGTGGCTCTGCCAGATCGCAGGCTCGTGGTTGGAGCCGCCGCCGGGTGGGGTGAGCGTGCGCTCTGTCGCGCGGGCCACGCCGAGCAGCAGCAGGGCGATGTGGCAGCCCTGCCTGGTGGTGGCGTTTGCGCAGCGCGAGTAGACCGCGGCCACGTGCGAGCCGCTCGGGCCGAGCTCGACGTCGAAGGGCGCGGCGCTCTCCGGCACCGGGGCGAGCGTGGTCGTTCCCTGCGGCGAGCGGATCACGAGCGCCTGCTCCCCGGTGGCGGCGTCCGCGCGGCTCCACGCCGACCAGCCGCCGTAGGCGGCCAGCGAGACGCCGTTCGGGTCCAGCTTCACCGGCACCTGCGCGCCCGCCACGGTCGCCGAGCTCGCGATCACGAAGCTCAGGGCGCAGGCGACGAGCCTCGCGCGAGCGGCGAGCATAGAGCGCTGAGAGGGTTGGTTCTGGCCCATCTCCTAGTGGGTGATGGTGAAGTGCAGGGCACTGGTCGGCGAGCGCCCCCCGGATGCTGTGGCGTTGAGAAGCAGAGTGTAGGCGCCCGTGCCGAGCCAGTGGTGCTTGCTGAGGCGTCCCTCGAAGCGGATCCCGTTCGTGGCGGCGTGGGCGGCGAACGCGAGCGATGCGACCTCCGCCTCACGAGTGCAATGGCGCCTGTGCTCGTTGCTCCTGGTCTGGGCCACACAGGTCTTGCCGACCAGCCGGCCTCCTGTGGGCAGGTAGAACGCGAAGGTCACCCGCGCGGGCACGTTGAGGCTGAACGAGAAGGTCGTGCCGACCGGCGCTCGCCTGCTCCTGCCGTGAGAGCTGATGCGGGCGAGCGAGCCCCCGTCGCGCCACGTCTTCGCGGACTCGCCTACGTGGCTGAGGAGGGGCGCCGGTGGTGGCGGCGGAGGCGCGGAGGGCGAGGGGGCGGGGGGCGCGGCCGGCGCGATCGTCACGGGCGCGCTCGTGCTGGCGGCGGGCGAGCCGTTGCAGTAGGCGGTCTGGCCGGTGAAGATCAGGCTCGTGGAACAGCCGTCCTCGTCGGTGACGGTTACCGAGGCGGTGTAGGCGCCGGCGGCGGCGTACACATGCGCGATCGTCGGGCCGGCGCTACTCAGCACGGTGCCGTCGCCGAGGTTCCAGTCCCAGCGCACGACCTGCCCGCCGGCGGCGGCGCTCGAGCCGCTGGCGTCGAGCACCGTCGGCGACCCGGCTGGCGCCGGCGTGACCGCCAGCGCGGCCGTGGGACCCTGGTCGGGCTGGGCTGCGACCGACTGCGTGTAGGGCCCCTGTTCTGACACCGAGCAGTCGCTTGGTAGGCCGCACGGGAGCGGTTGCAGCAGTCCGCCGGCTTCCACGGCGAAGGGCAGCAGCGCGTTGTCGGGGTAGTCGACCGCGTATACCGCGTTCCCGGCTGGGTCGAGCGTGATCCCGATCGGCATTTTGCCCCCCTGACAGCGCGCGGCCGGACTGCACGCCTCGGGCGTCAAGGCGCCTTCCGGGCCGATCGCGAAGATCGAGATCCCGGCCGGTGAGGTTTCGCTCGTGTCGTACACATAGCGCCCGCTGGGCGCGATCGCGAGGCCGCCCCCGCCGACGCCCGCTGCGCAATGGCTGCAGGGGACTTCGCTGAGCGACCCGTCTGCGGCGATGGCCCGTGCTTCGACTTCTCCACCGTTGCCGAGCGCGTAGAGGAACTCGCCGGACGGGGTGATCGCGGCCTCGGTGAGAACACCGGCCTTCGTATCGCACCCGGCGGTACAAGGGAGCGGCGCGATCGTGCCGTCCGCGGCGATCGCATATGGCGAGATCTTCGACCCGTTGGCGACGTAGAGGAAGCGCCCGTTCGGAGCGATCGCGATGCTTTCGGGAAACGACGGCGTGTGGCACTGCGATTCCAGGTGGCAGAAGACCGGCGTGAGCGTCCCGTTCGCGGCGATCGCGAAGATCGACACGGTTTTCGAGTTGCGATTGGCGACGTACAGGAAGCCGCCCGCCGGGCTCACCGCGATGCCCTCCGGGGTGAGCTGCGTCGCACAGGCGGCTTCGGAGGAGCACGCCAGCGGTGACAGCGTGCCGTCTGCGGCGATCGCGAAGCCCGACACCGCGCCAACGACGAGTCCGGTCTTCCCGTCGGTGGTGTAGACGTACCTGCCGTTCGGCGTGACGGCCACCCCCCACGGACCCTGGCCTGTGGTGCAACTCGATCCGCCGCACGCAACGCGCGCGACCGAGCCGTCGGCTGCGATCGAGTAGGGCCGCAGCAGGGCCGAGCCGCCGCTGGCGACGAACAGGTAGCTCGCGTCTGCCTGCGCTCCCGACAGCGCCAGCGCGCTCGCGGCGAGCGCGGCGATGCCCGCGATCCACGACAGCACGCGACCTCGCCAGCCGGTTGGGAGAGCCGATGCGAACACTGCCGCCCTCGCGGTCGGCTCACGCCGACGGGTCCAGATACTCCTGGGATTCGTAGGTGTAGGCGACCTGCGCGCTGCCGCCGCTCGCGCCCGCGATGACCGCACCGCTGCCCTGGATGCCGGTGGCCAGCGGCGGCTGCCAGCTCGAGCCGCCGGTGTTGCTGTAGTCGAGCATCACGCCGCGGTTGTCGGACCACGCGGCGTAGAGGCCGCCGCCAGCGTCGGAGGAGGCGCTTAGGCCGGAGGGGCCGTTGAGCGTGACGGCGGTCTCGTCGCTGATCGGGACGGGCGCGGTGAAGGTGT
>Ga0209415_10001301_pt1 | contig 47723 bp, 40 predicted proteins | sample PeaSoiSIISIP2007_FD_187696 | JGI IMG/M metagenome (GOLD analysis project Ga0209415, IMG submission 187696) | Peat soil microbial communities from Weissenstadt, Germany - SII-SIP-2007 (SPAdes) (version 2) | ecosystem: Environmental > Terrestrial > Soil > Wetlands > Peat | place: Germany... | reverse complement strand
AGCGCCAGGCGTCCGGCCGCTGTCTCCGAGCGCACCGACGGCCCGTAGCGCGCTTGGATCGGCTCGAGCTCGCTCGCTGAGAATTCGTAGCACTCGGGCCCGATGCAGGCCCCGACGACCGCCTTGAGCTCGGTCGCCCCGGCAGCTCGCATCACCGTCGCCGTGCGTTCGAGCACACCGGCCAAGAGGCCACGCCATCCGGCGTGCACCGCCCCGACGAGGCCCTCGGGACTCGCGAGACCCACGAGGGCGCAGTCGGCCGCGAAGACGGCCACCGGGGCGCCGGGAACGCTCGTTACGAGCGCGTCACCCCCGCGCCCGGTGCAGGCCTCATTTGGACTCAAGGCCACGACAAGGTCGCCGTGCAGCTGGTTCAGCCAGCGCCAGCGCCCTGGCGCAACCGAGAGGCGGCGGCTTTCGAGCACCTCGATCGGAGTGTCCGAGCGCGGGCCAACGTCGCCATTGCCCACGCCGCTCAGCACGACGATCGCAGGTGTGCCCGCGATCGCGATCCGCCTAGCGGAGGAAGGACGGGACGTCGAAGTCGTCGTCGAGGTCGAGATCGTCGTCGCCACCAACGTCGAAGACATCGCGTCCGCTCTGGCTGGCGTGGCGCGGAGCCGACCCGGCGAGGTCGCTCTCGGCTGCGCCTTCAGAGCGTGAGGCGGCCGGAGAGGTCGGCGACGTCGGCGCCGGCCGTGACGTGCGCACCGAAGGCTTCCGCGATTCCTCCGCGGCGTCGAACCGGTCGAAACCGGCCGCGATGACCGTCACCCTCACCGTGTCTCCGAGGGCGTCGTCGATGACGTTGCCGAAGATGATGTTGGCGTCGGGGTGAGCCACGTCGTGGATGATCGCCGCGGCTTCGTTCACCTCGAACAGGGTGAGCTCGCTACCACCGGCGATGTTGAGGAGGATGCCTCGGGCACCTTCGATCGAAGCCTCGAGCAAGGGGCTCGTGATGGCATGACGGGCGGCGTTGACCGCCCGCCCCTCGCCCGAGCCCGTCCCGATGCCCATGATCGCCGAGCCGGCATTGCTCATCACCATCTTCACGTCGGCGAAGTCGGTGTTGATGATGCCGGGCACGTTGATGAGATCGGTAATGCCCTGGACACCATGAAGCAGGACCTCGTCGGCCATCGTGAACGCCTCGACCATCGACGTGTGCTCGTTCGAGATCGACAGCAGGCGCTCGTTCGGGATCACGATGAGTGTGTCCACCTTCTCGCGCAAACGTTGGATGCCCTGTTCAGCCTGGTTCGACCGACGCCGGCCCTCGAAGGCGAACGGCCGTGTCACGACGCCGATCGTCAGCGCGCCGAGCGCCTTGGCGGCTTCCGCGATCACCGGAGCGGCACCGGTGCCGGTGCCCCCGCCCTTGCCGGCCGTGATGAAGACCATGTCTGCGCCCTTCAGGACCTCCTCGATCTCCTCGAGATGCTCCTCGGCGGCCAGACGACCGACCTCCGGGTCGCTGCCGGCGCCGAGCCCGCGCGTCAAGGTGCGCCCGATGTCGAGCTTGATGTCGGCTTCGCTCATCAAGAGGGCCTGCGCATCGGTGTTGACCGCCACGAACTCGACCCCTTGCAAGCCGGCGTCGATCATGCGGTTGATCGCGTTGACCCCAGCACCCCCGACGCCGACGACCTTGATCACGGCGATGAAGCTCTGGCCTGGCGTGCTCATCCGCGCTCCATCCTCTCCTGATTGGCAGTGGGGGGATCCTGGTTGGCTTGCGAGGGGCTTCGAGCGGTCATGACCACTGCCTTTCCCTGCGGGACAACAGCGCCGTAGACCCGCGGAATTCACCGCTGGTCAGCGTCACAGGCCACCCTGGCGACCTCGGCCACCCTGGCGACCTCGGCCACCCCTCCGGCACCGACACTCGTCGCGGGCAATCTCAACCATCACCCTTTCCCTGAACGTTAGAGGGGCTGACCAGGGGGGTCAAGACCGGGGTAGCAGGGACTCGCAGGTCGATCGCCTCGATGCCGGCCAAGTTGACCCGTCGCAGCACGGTCGCGAGCGAAACAAACTTCTGCGCGAGCGCCAGATCGTCGCCCACCACCGCCGTCAAGCCGCCCGCCAGCCGTAGCTCGACGCCGTCAGCGCCTGCCACCACGATCTCGTCCACCCGGGGAAGAAGGGACACTGGCAGCGCTGCTGCTGCGGCGAGCAAGGGCCGCGCCGAAGCGCCGAGCCAGCTGCCTGGCAGCCCGGGGACCTGCGGTGCGCTGATGAGGGGCAACGCCGCCGGTCGCGAAGCTTGATCCCCCAGTACGCGGCCGGTCGAGTCGAAGAGTGCGTAGCCTCCGGCAGGAAGCTGGCTGGTCGCGACCGGCACCCGCTCGACGAGGGCGACGGCGACGGTCGCCGGCCAATCGATGTGCACCCAGGAGGTCGCGACCCAAGGGAGGCGGTCGAGCCGGCGCTCCATGGCAGCGGTGTTGACGTCGACGAGAGGAGGCTTCCGGTCGAGGCCGGTGACCTCGAGGATCTCTGCCTTCGAAGTGTGGACGGCTCCGGCGATGACCACGGTCCGCGCGCCGAAGAGCGACGAGTGCAAGAGGGCGACCGCTCCGGCCGTCAGCCCGGCCGCGACGAATGCCCCGATCAGGATGTTGAGGCGGCGGCGCCCGCGTTGGCGCTCCACCCGCACGCGCCTCTCGTGAATCCTCGGATCGGTCATGGCCCCTCCTCGAATCCGACAAGTTGCAACTCGGTCCGTAGCTCGACTCCGAGCCGCTCGGCGACACGCACGCGAACCTCGTCGATGACCTTCTTCACGTCGTCTGCCGATCCACCGGGGTCGGCTTGGATGAAGTTGGCGTGTTTCGAGGACACCGCCGCGGAACCGATGCGAAATCCCTTCAGCCCTGCCGCCTCGACCACCCGTCCGGCGGCGTCGTCCGGCGGATTCGTGAACACCGACCCTGCGTTCTGACCGCCCGGCTGGTGCTCCCTCCGCCAGCGAACGATCTCGGCGATCCGGGCGTTCGACGCGGCGACGTCGCCCTTCTCGAGGCGGTACGACGCCTCGATGACGACGTCGTCGGGCGTGATCGACGAGTGGCGGTACGAGAGATCGAGTGCAGCTGCGGCCACGAGGTGCTCACCACCTCCCCGTAGGCCGACGATCCGGCAGGCGAGAAGGCGGTCCGAAGTCTCCGCACCGTGCCCGCCCGCGTTCATCCGGACCGCGCCGCCGACTGACCCCGGGACACCGACGGCCCATTCCATTCCCGTGAGACCGGCCGCAGCGGTTTGCCTCGCCAACACCGGATAGGCGGCCGCGCCGCCGGCCAGCACGAGATCCTCGTCGATCCTGATGCGGGCGAACCCCTCAGTGAGGCGCACGCACAGTCCGGCGAAACCGGCGTCCGAGACGAGGAGATTCGAGCCCTTCCCGAGCACGAGGACCGGGATGTCGGTTGCGGCGACGGCGGTGGCCAGCAGCTCGAGATCGCCGACCGAGGACGCTTCGGAGAACAGCGCCGCTGGGCCTCCGACGCGGTAGGTGGTGAACACCCCGATCGGGCGGTCGCGCTCAGCTCGGGCGCCGATGATCTGGGCGGCGCGCTCGATGGCGGCGAGCGCCTCGGCGCGCGCCTCGGCGCGCTGGCGCTGGGCGGCGCTCACGCGTGCCCGCCCTCGGTGCGCTGGCGCTGGGCGGCGCTCACGCGTGCCCGCCCTCGGCGAACTCGGCGGCTAGGTTCGTCAGGTCGCCCGCTGCAAGAGTGAGGCACAGATCGCCCGGCCGCAGGATCGTGCGGAGATGGGCGACCAGGTCCTCTCGGTTGGGCACGTACTCGGCTTCGACGTCTGGATGCGCTCGGGTGATCGCGTCCAGCACGAGCTTGCCCGACACGCCTGGGCGAGGGGCCTCCCCCGCTGCGTAGACGTCCGTCACGATGATGACGTCCGCGCCCTCGAACGCGTCCGCGAAATCCGGCGCGAGCACAGCGACGCGCGAATAGCGATGAGGTTGGAACACACAGACGATCCGCCCGAAGCCACCGCCTCGGGCAGCGTCGACCGCGACATGGACTTCGCCCGGCAGATGGGCGTAGTCGTCCACGAACGTGATCCCGTCCACGCCCCCACGAAATTCGAAGCGTCGTGCGACTCCGGCGAAACGTGCAAGCGCGTGCCTGGCGTGTTCCGGGTCGATGCCGAGCAACAGGGCGGCAGAGACGGCCGCAGCAGCGTTCCGCGCGTTATGGATGCCGGGGACAGGAAGCTCGAACACTCCGATGCTCTGGTCGGCATGAAGCAACTCGAAACTGAGGTGGTTCCGACCGGACTCGACTCCCACGAGGCGCACCGTCGCGCGTTCCGAGCAGCCGTAGGTCAGGGCGGAGGCCGGCGCCAGAGATGCCGCGACAGCGTCGTCTACACAGACGATTGCGGACCCGGCCTGCTCGAAGAAGACTCCGAACGCTGCCTCGAGCGCTTCGAAGGACCCGTAGTACTCGAGGTGGTCGGGCTCCACGCTGGTCACGATCCCGATCTCGGGTGCCAACTGGAGAAAGGTCCCGTCGCTCTCGTCGGCTTCCACGACGAGCCATTCGCCCGTGTCCCATGTGGCATTCGTCCCGATCTCGTTCACTTCGCCGCCGATGATGAAGCTCGGGTGCAAGCCGGCCTCGACGAGCACGAGGGCCAGCATGGAGGAGGTGGTTGTCTTGCCGTGAGTGCCCGCGACCGCGATCGTCCGGCGAAGGGCCACGATGCCAGCAAGCATCTCAGCGCGTGTCAGCACCGGGATTCCGAGGCGATGGGATTCGGCGACTTCGACGTTTCGTTGGGACACCGCCGTCGAGAGGGTCACCGCATCGACGCCAGCCACATTCTCGGCCCGGTGGCCGATCTCCACGTCAACCCCGCTGACGCGAAGGCGGTCCAGCGATGGGGAGGGCTTGATGTCGCTCCCACTGACGTGATGGCCCATGGCCGCGAGGACCGCCGCTATGGCACTCATGCCCGCGCCTCCGACGCCCACCACATGTAGGCGGCGGGGCTCGCTCAGGTCGATCGGCGGTCGTGACCAGGTGGTCAAGCCGCCTCCTTGGCCACCGACTCGACCAGCGCAGCGACTACCTCGGCCGCGTCCCGATGGCCGGCCGCGGCTGCCGCCGAGCCCATGGACGCGAGGCGACCGGGGTCACCGAACAGCGCCTCGACGAGCTCCTCGAGCCGTTCGGCCGTGCAGTCGCCGTCGGGAAGCAGCGTTGCCGCTCCGACACGGCTCAGCGCTTCGGCATTGCGCGTCTGGTGGTCGTTCGGGGCGCCGGGCAAGGGCACGAGGACACTCGGCGTCCCGATGGCCCCCAGCTCGGCCACGGTCATGCCGCCTGCCCTGCAGACCGCCAGGTCACAGGCGGCGAGGAGGGCGGGCATCCGCTGCTCGTAGCCGACCAGCCTGTAGTCGAGGCCGCCGCCCGGCGCCGTCTGTGGGCCGAGGCCCAGCCCGGCGGCCTCGCCCTGGAGGCCCGCAAGGTTCCGCTCACCAGCGACGTGGCAGATCGTGACGTCAGATCGAGACGCCCACGACTTTGCAAGCCCGAGCGCCGCGTCGTTGAGGCGGCGAGCACCGAGCGAGCCGCCTGCCACGGCGAGCAGGAAGCGACCGGCGGGCACTCCGAGGGTGGCCCGGGCTGCGTCGCGGCCTGGTGGGCTGCGGTCCGCGCTCAGGACGGCCTGGCGAACCGGCGCACCGGTCAGGACTTGATTGGGGAGCGAGCTGCCCTCATAGGCGACCGCGCACTTGCGCGCGAACCGCGCCACGAGACGGTTGGACGCTCCCGGAGCGGCGTCGTAGCTCACGACGACGACAGGCACCCGCAAGATGACCGCCGCGACTGCGCCGGGGAGGCCCGCATAGCCGCCGACGGTGACCACGACACGCGGTCGCCGGCGCACGACGATGGCGACGGCGAGCACGCATGCGACGAGCAGCCCGCCGATCGCGCCCAAGTTCTCGATCGTGAGGCGACGTTGGATCCCTCTGCCCGGGAGCAGGCTCACATGGAAGCCCGCCTCGGTCACCAGTCGGCCCTCGATGCCCCGGCGCGAGCCCACGAAACGGATCGTCGCTCGCTCGTGTCCGCGGGCCACCAGCGCCTCGCCGACGGCGAGCGCTGGCTGCACGTGCCCCGCGGTCCCGCCACCGGTGAGGATCGCGAAGGTGGGGGGCGAGTCGTGCCGGGACCGCGTCGTCACGCGCCCATCCTTACGCGGGCTCTGTGCTCGGCCGGCGCCGTCCCGCTCGTCCACTTCCGGCAGGGTGTGCCGCCCTGGCCGCAGCCGAAGGCGCCCCGGCGGGTACTGCTCGCGGCACTGCTCGCGGCACTGCTCGCGGCACTGTTCGCGGCACTGCTCGCGGCGCCGTTGCGGGCTGGCGACGGGCGATCCCGAACAGCAGACCGACTCCGATCAGCGCGACACCCAGCGAGGAGCCGCCGTAGGAGATGAACGGGAGCGGGATGCCTGTCACCGGAAGCGCGTCAACGACGCCGCCAATGTTGATGACGGCCTGTGCCAGCACCCAGCATGTGATCCCGACCGCGAGGTAGTGAGCGAACGGGTCCTGCTCGCGAGCCGCGATCCGCAGGCCGGCCCAGCCGAATGCGGCGAAGCCGGCAAGGACGATGAGGGCGCCCACAAGCCCGAGGTTGCCGGCGACGACGGCGAAGACGAAGTCAGTGTGCGCGTTCGGAAGGAAGCCCCAGGGTGTGACGGATGCCCCGACTCCGCTCCCCGTCACTCCCCCCAGGCCGAGCGTGGCTAGTGACTGCACCACCTGATAACCGGTCGTCGAGGCGTGCGCGAACGGATTCACGAACGACAGCAACCGGTCGCGCCGGTAGGTGGCGGACAATGCCAGCACCGCGCCGATGGCGCAGACTCCGAAGCCCGACGCTAGGAGGATCCGGAGCCGGACACCTGCCGCGAACAACAGCGAGAAGGTGATGCAGCCGAGCACGATCGCGGTACCGAGATCCGGCTGCTTGACGATGAGGATGGCCGCCAACCCCATCAGGATGAGCAGCGGGCGGACCATGGCATTCCATTGGTCCGGGCGATGCGCGCGCCGTGCGAGCAAGTCGGCGGCGAACACCACCATCGCCAGCTTCATCAGCTCTGAAGGCTGGACCTGGATCGGGCCGACGCCGATCCACCGGCTTGAGCCCCCGGCGTACTGACCTACGCCAGGCAGGAACACGGCGGCCAGCATCCCGAGCGCGACGAGAGGCAGCACGAATCTGAACCGCCGCAGGAGACGTGCGGGCACGCGGCTGGCGATGACCGCGAAAGTGACGCCGATGGCCATGTAGACCGATTGGCGGATCACATACGACCATGGCGAGCCGCCCGCGAGGATCGAGCCCGGCGCCGAGGCGGACAACACGATGGGAAGGCCGAGAAGGCAGAGTCCGGCCACGGAGGCGAACAGCACCTTCGCCTCTAGGCTGAGATGGACGGTCCTTCTCGCACGGCGTGGGTGCGCGCCGCCCTTGACGAGCCTCATGGCCCCACCCGACTCCGATGCCGGGGGCCTCGGCCTCGCCCTCGAAATGTTGGAGCGCTCGGGCGTCGCCGCTGTCCGCGCCGCGGCGGGCCGGCTCATAGGAGCGATCCCGTCGAGAGGAAGTCTGCGTAGAACAAACCCAGGCCAAGGGCCACGCAGAGTGCCGAGAAGATCCAGAAGCGGACGGTGACCGTTGTCTCCGGCCACCCCATCAGCTCGAAGTGGTGATGCAGCGGCGCCATCAGGAAGACCCGCCGGTGGAAGACCCTGAAGCTTACGACCTGGATCACCACCGACATCGTCACGATGACGAACAGGCCGCCGATGATCGGCAGGAGCAGCTGCACGCTCAGCGAGAGCGCTAGGCAGGCGAGGCCGGTCCCGATGGCCAGCGAGCCGGTGTCGCCCATGATGATCCGGGCAGGTGCGGCGTTCCACCACAGGAAGCCGACGCATGCGCCACCCATCGACACCGCGATGAGGGCGAGGTCGAGGGCGGCGTGCACGTCGTAGATGTGCGGGTGCCGGTACTGCACGAAACCGATCAATGCGAGGCAGGCGTACACGACCGACGAGGACCCCGCCGCCAGCCCGTCTAGACCGTCGGTCAGGTTCACTGCGTTCGCCGTCCCGAGGATGATCACGGTGCCCCAGATCACCCAGACGACCGCGCCGAGCTCGAGCCCGGGCACGTCGTAGCGGGTGAACGAAAGAGTCGTGTGAACCCCGCCCCAGCGGACGTCCGCAACGCAGAAGCCAACGGCGACCGACACGAGCCCGGCTGTTTTCCACCGTTTATTGAGCCCGAGCGAGCGCCGCCGGCTCACTTTGATCCAGTCGTCCGCGGCACCGACAGCGCCTGCACAGACGATCGCCGCGAGCACGAGCCACGCCGAGCGCGTAAACGGCGCCGAGGTGCCGACGTGCCCGAGGAAGTAACCCGCCACCACCGCTGCGAGGATGGCGATCCCACCCATCGTCGGGGTGCCGGCCTTGGTCGTGTGGTGTGCCGGACCATCGATGCGGATCTGCTGGCCGATTCGCCACCGGACGAGCCAGCGAAGCAGGATCGGTGTTCCGAACCCGGCAACCAGGATCGAGACGGCGCCCGCCGAGAGCAGGGGGATCACTTGCCCACTCCCTCCGCGTTCAAACGGGCCACTTCCTCCAAGATGACGACGCGATCGTCGAACGGGATCGACCGGTCCCCGATCTGCTGGATGGACTCGTGACCCTTTCCGGCAACAATGACGACGTCGCCTGCGCCCGCCGCCGCCAGCGCAGCCGCGATCGCTACCCGCCGATCGGGCTCGGCAAGTAATTCCGCGGGGCCGTCGCACCCCGCCCGCACTTCCCCGATGATCGCGAGGGGGTCCTCGCTGCGGGGGTTGTCGGACGTGAGCACCGCAAGGTCTGCGAGGTGGGTCGCTATCGAGCCCATGAGGGGCCGTTTCGCTCGGTCTCTGTCCCCACCACAGCCGAAGACCACGATCACTTTGCCATGGTGGGAATCCGCCTCGAGCCGCGCGGCACGTAGGACCTCCGCGAGACCGGCGGGGGTATGGGCGTAATCCACGGCGACGACGGCGCCGAGCGCATTTGGCACGGCTTCGAGCCGGCCGGGCGGGCCGTAGGCGATAGACAGGCCGCTGGCGATCGTCGCGCCAGGCACGCCGAGTGCCCTTGCGGCCGCGGCCGCGGCGAGCGCGTTGCGGACGTTGATCTCCCCACCCGGACGAACCCGGACAGGAGCGCCGTCGAGGCGGAAGTGGCTCTCTTCGAGGCCGACCTGGAGCTCTTCAGCTTCCGCGAGCGAGAAGGCACGCGCGGGAATCGCAGCGGTCTCGAGCAGCCGCTGTCCGAAGGGATCATCCGCGTTGACCACGGCTCGGCTCGCGTGCTCGGGCGTGAACAACAGCGCCTTGGCGGCGAAGTAGGCCTCCATGCTCCCGTGATAGTCGAGATGGTCCTGGCTCAGGTTCGTGAAGACGGCAACGTCGTGGCGAAACCCGTCGAGCCTGTGCTGGGCGAGCGCGTGCGACGTGACCTCGAGTGCCACCGCGGACCGGTTCGAGTCCCTCGCATGCGCGAGCGCGCGCTGCAAATCGGGCGCCTCCGGCGTGGTGCGCGGTCCGCCAAGCGTGCCGATGACCGCTGTAGGCCAGCCGTGCTCCTCGAAGACAGAACGCAGGAAATAGGTCGTCGTCGTCTTGCCGTTCGTGCCGGTCACACCGACCGTCCTCAGGGACGACGCGGGGTCGCTCCAGAGGGCACACGCGGCCAGCGCCATTGCCGGACGCGCGCCGCCCGCCCCGAAGACCAGCTGAGCGGCTCCTCCCACCTCGCCGCCGAGCGTGCGCTCGCACACGAACGCCACGGCACCTGCGCGGCTCGCTGCTCCGGCGAAGTCGTGCCCGTCGACGTGTTCTCCGGGCAGGCAGCAGTGCAGGGCGCCCGGGCGCACGTCGCGATGGTCGTAGGTCACCGACGTGATGACGATGCCGGAGGTATCGCCGACGATCATGCCGGGGCGCAGCCGCGCGACCAACTCCTCGAGAGGGATCTCCGGGCCGGATCCCAGGGCCGAGGAGCCGCTCACGGGGTACCGAGCGCCGGTGAGCCCGGGGACAGCCCTTGGCCACCGGTGGGCGCGATGTCGAAGTGGCGCAGGGCGTAACGCATGATCTCGGAGAAGACCGGTGCGGACGCGAGGCCCCCGTAGATGAGGTCCGGGTGGCTGAGCATGACGAAGGTTGTGAGAGCAGGATTCTGGGCAGGCGCGAACCCGACGAACGTCGCGCTCCAGGCGCCCGTCAGGTACCCAGACCCTGTCGTGCTCGGGATCTGCGCCGTCCCGGTCTTGCCGGCGACGGTATACCCGGGGATCCGGGCCGCGGTCGCGGTCCCGTCCTGGGTCACCTGTTCGAGCATGGGGAGCAGCTCGCCGACCGTGCGGCTGGAGAGCTCTCGCGTTCCCGCTGAGGGCGGGACCATGTGCTCGACACCATCCGGTGCGACCGTCGCCTCGATCAGCCGAGGCGTGACGGCTACACCGCCGTTCGCGACCATGTTGTACGCGTCCAGAATCTGAAGCGGGGTCACCGCCTCTCCCGTGCCGATCGGGACCGTGCCCATCGACGAGCCCGACCACGTGCTCGGGTCGCTCGGGCTCGGCACGAGGCCGTCCGACTCACCAGGCCATCCGAGACCGGTCGGGCGGCCGAACCCGAGGTCCCGCAGGAAGTGCGAGAGGCGACTCGCGTCGAGGAGGTGCGCGATCTCGATAGTCCCGATGTTCGACGACTGGGCGAGGATCTGGGTAGCTGTGAGCTTCTCGGTCGGGTGATAGTCAGCGTCGTTGAACGGCCAGCCTCCGAGCGAGATCTGATATGGCACGGTGAAGACGGAGCTCGGCGTGATCAATCCTTCTTCGAGAGCGCCCGAGATCGTGACGAGCTTCATGACCGAGCCCGGTTGGTAGACCGAAGTGACCGCAAGATTCTGAGATGCCGGGGCTACCGCGCCGTGCGGGCCTGCAACGAGATCAACCATCGCCAGGATGCCGCCCGTGCGCCGGTCCTCCACGATCGCGATGCCGCCGGTCGCATGGGTGTCCTTGATCTGCTGAGCGAGATCCTTGGTGACCTCGAACTGCAGGGGCTGGTCCAAGCTCAGCACGAGGCTCGTGCCCTGGCGGGCGGCGACAACATCAGTGGGTGAGCCGGGGAGACCCTCTCCGTTCGGCCCGGTCGGCACGACTTCCGAACCAGGCGATCCCGCAAGGAGCGAGTTCTCGAGGTACTCGAGACCTGCGAGGCCCTGACCGCTGAAGCCGACGATCCCGAGGAGCGGAGTGAACAAGTCGCCGTCCGAGTCGGACCGGACGATGTCAGGAACGAAGGACAGGTAGGGCAGATTCAGGTTCGCGACCTTCTGCTCGACCGCTCCGGTCACCTGGTATGCGAGAGGAACATAACCGGCGTGCTGTTTGAGCTCGGCTTGGAGCGTCGTCACCGGCATGCCGAGTATCGAGGCGAGACGACCGAGATCGGCCTTCGGGTCAGTCACGAGAAAGTCGTCAGCCACGACGTCGACTCGAGACGATGAAGCTGCGATCAGATTCCCATTCCGGTCGTAGATCGTTCCGCGTAAGGCGGGCAGGGCGACGTGCTGGTAGACCTCCTGCGAACCGTAGGAGGCGTAGTGGGCGGCATCGACGCCTTGGATCTGGACCAGTCGGGCCGCGAGGCCCGTCAGGGCCAACACGACGATGACCAGCATGGCGACCAGACGCCTCCGCGGGCGGACTGGTCGCTTCGAACCCGACGCCCGCCTCGGGGTCGCCGGCCTTGTCGACAAGGCTGTGCGGGCGCGGGTGCCTCGGTTCGGAGGCGCCGGGCGCCGGCTCGCGACTCGCGCCGGCTGGGCCGAATGACGTTTCGTGACGCCTGGGGCGCTCGCCGCAGGTCCGGGCGGGATGCGCTGCCCGGCTCGAGCTGTCCCGCTTCGCACGGTTGCGCTTGGAGGCGAGCCTCGGCGGGAGCCTGGGCGGGCCGATCGCCGCCGGTCGGACGGTGGCAAGGGGTTCACCCGGTCGGCGGCGTCGTCGCGGGTGGTCCTGCCCCGTGGTGCGCAGACCTCGTCGGCGTCCCGGCGTCGCGTGCGGCGGATCTGGTATCTCGCGCCTTCGACGCAGCCGACCCAGCCTTCGACGCAGCCTTCGACGCAGCGGCCCCTGCTTGCGCGACGGAGGGGCCGGGATCAACTGCCGGCAAGTAGGAGACCGACCCCGGTACGACCATGCCGAGCTGGTGCTCCGCGATGCGCAACACTCGAACCGGGGACCCAAGCTGAGCGCGGGAAAGCTGCAGACCTTGTTGTTCGACGAGACTCTGGGTGAGCTCGCCTTGCAAGGTGTCGATTCGCTGCTGGTCCGATGCGACTAGAGCATGCGCCGCAGCAGTGGCGGCAAGCGCGCCGACGACCAGCAGGACGCCAAGGCCGCGAAGGACGTTCACCTGGCGTCGCCGAGTTCGCGAGGCCGCGCCGCGCTCGACGACATCGAGTCGTGGACGGCCCGCGTCCAGGTCCCCGGGCCGCGAGGACGCTGACTCGCGAGCAGGAAGGCGACCTGCCGCCGCTGAAGCCGCGCGTGCGGCGCCGGCCATCAGCTTTCCCCCCTTGCGAGCCGCTCCGCGGCCCGAAGCCTGGCGCTCGCAGCACGGGGATTCCTAGCCACCTCTTCGCGGCTCGGCATGCGGGCACCACGGGTAAGGACACGGACGGTGGGCACGGCGCCGCAGACGCACGGAAGGCCGGGAGGGCAGACACACCCGCCGCTGGCGGCGCGTAGAAAGCACTGTTTCACGAGGCGGTCCTCTCCCGAGTGGTAGGACAACACAACGCAACGCCCGCCGGGAACCAGCAGGTCAAGCGCACTCTCGAGTGCCGAGGAGAGCACGTCGAGCTCCTCGTTGAGACGGATGCGCAACGCCTGGAAAACGCGCTTGGCCGGGTGTCCCGGCCGCTTACGGGCAGCTCCGGGCAACGAGCGCTCGATGACTTCAACAAGTCGGGAGGTCGTCTGGATCGGCCGGTCGGCGACGATGCCCTCGGCGAGGCGGCGGGCGAAGCGGCCTTCGCCGTTCTCGACGAACAGCTCGGTCAGCTCATTGACGCCGAGACCGTTCACGAGGTCAGCAGCAGTCGTCTCGCGGGAGCGGTCCATTCTCATGTCCAACGGGCCGTCGAAACGGTAGGAGAAGCCACGCTCGGGCCGGTCCAACTGCGGCGAGCTCACGCCGAGGTCGAAGAGGACGCCCGCGACGGGCTGCCCCGGTGCCCACGAGCCCACCGCAACGGGCAGCTCATCGAATCGTGCTTTCATCACGCGTGCCCGGTCCCCGAACCGGGCCAGACGCGCCGAAGCTTCGGCAACGGCCTCAGCGTCGGCGTCGAGCGCGATTAACTTGTGGTCGGGTAGGGCTGCAAGCAGTGCTGCTGCATGGCCGCCGCCGCCCACCGTCGCGTCGACGAGCAGGCCTGCGGGCACCGGCTCGAGCATCGACACGACTTCCGAGACCATGACGGGGATGTGAGTGAATTCCTGGGTCATCCGCAACCCCCCGACCAGATCGAGGGAAGGGCGTCCCTCGAAGTGGGGATGAAATAGGGCGGAGAGGGTTGGGATGCCATCCGGCACTTCGGCCGAGGGGTTGCGGGCAACCCAGGAACGACAAGTTGAGGATCGAGGCCGGCGGAGCCGCGCCGCGCTGACGAGATTGGCATCGGTCACGGCCCGACCATTCCGGCGGGCGCTACGCCGCCGGCACCTGAGCCGGCCCCGGAACTGGCGCCTGCGGCAGCGTCACGGCGTGCGAACCATCTCTGGGGCGACCACAGCTCGACCCGGTCCAGTACACCTACGAACAACACCTCCTGTTCAAGATTGGCGAGAGAGCGCAGCTCAAGAGGCACCGGCATGCGGTTCTGCCGGTCGAACTCGACCTGCGTGACGAGAGCGGACCAGTCGCGCAAGTCGTTCCTGGCCTCGATGCCCCGGGCGTCCTTCTCGTGCTGTCGCTCCGCCTCGAGTCCGAACTCCTCCTGTGGCCACAGCGCCAGGCAGCCATCAGCACCGGGCGTGAGGTAGCCGTACTCCTGAAAGTGGACGCGCATGCGCGAGGGCAGGATGACCCGGCCCTTGGCATCGAGCGAGCGGGGAAAGCTCCCCACGAACTTGAAACTTGGCGACAAAGCAGCCCTTCGTTCCCACGATCACGGGCCCGCCCTCCCCTGGCCCCCACTTCACGCCACTTTATGGTCCTTTCCCCCACCCGTCAACAATCTGTATCGCGGTCTCGCCACGCGACTCGCGCATCACCGGGCTTTCGCGCGAGGAAACGAGGAGCAGAGGGCGGCACCCGATCGCCCGAAAAGCTCCGGCGGGCCGCTCGCAACGCGCCTCGTGCGGGCACGTGTCAGGCGCTCCGGCCACCGCCTCGGCGAGGGTGGCGCCAGCTGCGGAGCACTGCGACAGCCGGTGCTCGTGCACCATGGGTCGACCGGGCGTGCGCGTCTACCGGTCTTGCGCGCTTACGGCGCTTGCGCCTTACCTGCCGAGATCGCGTTCAGGGTCGACGGCGACGCCTGAAGCCGTCTCGGCGATCAGGGAGGGAAGCCGCCGAGGCGCGGTAACCGCCTCGGACGCCATGAGCTCGGCGGCGGTCCACCACCGGACCTCCCGGACACTTTCGGTGGCGAGCAGGGCGAGTCGATCGGCCGAAACCGTGAAGGCGGGCACCCGGCACACGAGCCACCGCTCCCGCTGAGTCGTCCAAACCCCGTTGAAACAGAACGTGTGCGTCCGAGTACCGATGAACGCGCCCAGAGCGACATCGGTTCTTCCTGTTTCCTCGGCGAGCTCACGTCTCGCGGCGTCGAGGTGGTCCTCGCCTCGTTCCAGCCCTCCGCCGGGTGGGCACCACCAGCTGAGGCCGGTGACTTCGTCCTGAAATCGGACGAGGAGTGCTCGGTCCGCGTCATCGACGAGCAGGGTGCGGACGGCTTCTCGAACCGGCTGCACCGCCAGGTTGATGGGGATGTCGGCAACGAGCGAGCCCGGTCGCCAATCGGGCAACCGCGCCACGATGGTGCCCTCTGGGTCAACGAGCGCAGCGAGCCCTGGGAAGTCTTCGTCGACGTTCGAACCCGACTGCCCGACCATGGCCACCCAGAGGCCTTGCTGTCGAGCGTGGCGTATGGCGTCGCCGAGTCCGGATTCCTCCCACCAGGACAGGCCTTGTCGCCAACTCTCCTGGTCAGTCCGCCGGCCATAAAGCCCGGGTGCCGAACAGAAGAAGACCAACCTCGCGCCTCCATCTCTGGCTTCGATCCAGGGAAAGTCGACTCCACCTTCGGCGCAGATCACCATGCCGAAACGGGCGGCTCCGAGTCGGAAGATGCCGCCCGCCTGGCCCGCGTCGCCCGGCGTGAAGCCCTCCTCTCCCTCTCCAAGGTGACGCTTGCGGTAAAGACCGTGCAGTGAGCCGCCGTGCGCATAGAGCTGCGTGATGTAGAACCGGTCCGAGGCGAGTTCGGCGATCCCGAAGATGGCTCCGACCCCGATGCGCGCCGTGGCGGCCACGACCTCGGCCACCACCTGGCTCGCCACGGGGACCGCTGCGGCGGGCAGCAAACGAGGATCGATGGAGCCTGTAAGCGAGAACTCGGGGAAAACCGCGAGATCGCACCCTGCCTCGGCCGCGGCTTCGAGCACGGCGACATGCGCGCGGGCATTGCCCTCGTGGTCGCCTTTCCCGGCCGGTATCGCCGCGAGGAAAGCGTGCACCAGGCCCATCATGACCGCCTCGCCGAAGTGAAGCCGAACTGCTCCCCAGTCGCGCCACCGCCTCGAGCACGGGGATACTTCGAATTCGACGCGAACTTGCCTCCGCTAAACATAGCGAGCGCTCGCTATGTTTTTCGGAGGCAAGATTCGGCAAAATTCGGATGATCCCGGTCGGCTCATCTCAACACGCGCAGCGAACCGAAAGGAAGAGGAACCCGCGGGCGGTCAGCCGGGTGGCGGCTACGGCAGCCGGCGAAGCAGCTCCTCGGTCAAGAGACGGGCGAGATGCTCCGCGTCGCGCAGCCCGGTTTCCTCGAGCACAGCACGCGCGGCCGAACGATGTTCGGCGCTTCCCGCGAGCAAATCTGCCAGGTCCGTCGCGTGATCGCTGAGGAGCGCCATCGAGTGGATCCACGCCCCGGACCGGTCCCGCCGTTGAGACATCCCGACGACCTTGCGCCCGGCGACCGTCACCTCGCCGAAACCGAGCCCCGCGTAACAGAGCACTTTGGACCAGGGCGAGTCTCGAGTCGGCTCGCGATGAACCTCGACCGCCACTTCGGGAGTGCCGAGCATGCTGGCGATGGCCGCGGCATAGGTCACACCGAGCCAGTGGAAGGACCTTCCGACGTCTGCTGCTGCCAACACGTCGCCACTCGGCACAAAAACGTCCAGCCACACTTGCCACTCGGGCGCAACGAGAACAGCGCCGCCTCCGCTGCGCCGGCGAACGAGCTCAAGGCCTCGGGCCGCAAGCTGCTCGCGATCGAAGTCCGATGCCGGTTGCGTGCTCCCGAGGACAACAGCTGGCGAGGAAGGGAGACAGACGCAGGCGAGACGCGCGCCGAGCGGATCCGGCAGCTCGCCGTTGAGCACCGCAGGCGTCGCGCGGCGCTCGAGAATGCGCCAGGCCCGAGGGTGGCCGGAGCTCGGTTGAGCGCTCAGAGGCCGACTGCGCGAGCGAGGACGGGCTCGACGTATGGAGCCCACTCATCCCGAACCTCACCGCTGGCAGCGAGCAGCCACAGACGAGAGCGCGGCGCCCGTGGCGTTCTCGCGAGCCTGAACCCCGCCTCGTCGAGCAACCTGTCCTCCTTCCGGCTGTTGCAGCGCCTGCAGCACGCGACGACGTTGTCCCAGCTGTGCGTCCCGCCACGGCTCCGGGGGACGACGTGATCGATGTTCTCCGCCTGAGCGCCGCAGTACTGGCAGCGGTGGCCGTCGCGAGCAAAGACCGAACGGCGAGTGACAGCCACGCGGGCTTGGTGCGGTACCCGGACATAGTTGACCAGGCGAACGATCGAGGGCTCGGGAAACTTTGCCCTGGCGGAGTGGAGGTCATGGCCTGTGCCATGGACAAGCACAGCTTTGTCGGCAAGCACGAGGACGAGAGCTCGCCGCGAGGCGACGACCGACAGCGGCTCGAACGAAGCGTTCAGCACGAGCGAGCGGCCGATCATCTCAGCCTTCTTGTCGTCCCGGGAGAGACATCACGCCGGAGGCTACCGCACCGCCGCACGGCGGCGTGACGACCGGCACCAGTCGAGCCAGGCGACGACGTCCTCCGGTGAAGGTCGGGCGGCCGCGTCACCGTATGCGGTCTCCATCCGAAACGCCAGCCACTCCGGCGAAGGAGCCGGCACCGGTGGCCAACGGCGCCACCAGCGGCTCGGCGCAAGGGCAGCCAGCTCGACTGCGGCGGTGAGCCAAAGCGAGGGTCGATGGCCCACTGCAGACGCGGCACCAAGCCACCAGGCTCGACCCGTCGAGCTTTCGGTTCCATGGCTGCTATTCGAGCTCATGCCGCGGCCTCTGGGACCGTGACGAGGCGCCCAATGCCGCGCCAGCCGATCGCGCCCGCTCCCACAAGCGGGCCATCGGCTCCGAGCCCAACCGGTTCGACACGGCAGCCTCGTGCATGTGCGATGCAAGCGCGTTCGTCGACCTCGTGCTGGGCTGCCACGAAGAAACTGGAACCGAAACCGAGCGCGACCGAGCCGCCCACGAGCGCGAGGCGCAGGTCGAGGAGGCTCGCCACGGAAGCGATCGCTCGGCCGACGAGTACGCCGGTTCGCTCGATGATCTCCGGCGGAGCCTCTGCCGCCGGCCGGCCTGTGATCTCCTCGATAGCCGACCCGGAAGCCTCGGCCTCGAGGCATCCCTGGGACCCACATCGGCACCGTCTCCCGGCCGGCTCAACGACGAGATGGCCAATATGACCAGCATTTCCGCTCCGTCCGTCCAAGATCCGCCCTTCGAGAACGATCCCTCCACCTATTCCAGTCGACACCACCATGGCCAGGAAGTTCGCCTCTCCTCGACCGGCACCGGCCCAGGCCTCTCCGAGGGCCAAGGCCTTGGCATCATTGTCGATGAACACGGGGATCGTCGCGAGGCCAGCTAGCGCCTCGAGCCGGGACCGAAGAGGAAAGTCGCGCCAGGCTGAGATGTTCAGCGGCGAGATCGAGACGCCGCCGGACACCATCGGACCGCCGGCGCCAACCCCACAGGTGGCAATCGCCAATCCGAGCTCCAGCGCCTCGCCGACCGCGATGTCAATGAGATCAGCCAAGAGTCGGAACAAGCGATCGCCGTCACATGCCCTCGGGGTACCGATCCGGCCGCTCACGACGATCTTCGCCCGTCTGTCGACGAGGCCTACGGCGAGCTTGCTACCGCCGATGTCAACCGCGAGACAGACCGAACCCGTGTCCTGGTGGAGTGGTACCTCGGCACTGCTCAAGGGCTAGATGTCAGTTGCGATTCCCGAAGCGCGACCGGAGGCGGCGGCGCATCTCGGACCACTCCTCCCCGACACCGTGGCCCCGCACTGCGCCCTTGCGACCACCAAAGCGCGACGAGCCCGACTGCCCCGCCTGATGGACGAAGGCGAGCGCGGCAATGAGCATGACCAGGAAGCCAAGGCTCGCGAGGAGCACCGAAGAGCGGAATGCGACGAGCACGAGCACGAAGCCGGCGGCGAAAGCGAGAATCGATCCCCGCCCAGATCTGCCCCCATGATGACGCGGCGTCTTCGTGCTGACGCGATCAGCAAAAGCTCGATCGTGTTCGTAGAGCTTCTGTTCCATCTCGTGGAGGATTCTCTGCTCCTCCTCGGAAAGCGGCACCGTCACCCCCTCTCCGACAGCCAACCGTGCTGCACGAATTCAATCATTCCACACGGGCAAGGGCCCAACAACGGCGCGGGATATCGGGCCAAGCTCAGCGACCCGACCCGGAAGACGGTTGGGCTCGACCCCGATTGTCGGCCCGCTCGCCGAGATGGTCCCCGGACGGGCCCCACGGGGCGTCCCCCAGCTGCTTGACCCGGAGACGCGGACCCCCGGCCAGCGCGGCGGGGCCGACCGAAGCCGTGCCGTAACGTTCGCGGATCGCGTCGACGGCCGTGTCGACGTCCGAGCGGGCAGCAGAGGCGACCCGGCCTTGGCCACCTGCAGTTGTCACAAGCTCCCAGAGAGTGAGCTGCTCGCTGAGGCCCTCGGCTCGGGCTTCGAGTGACGAGACGCTCACTCCGAGCAGGCGTACTCCGGGATGAACCTCGATTCCTGAGAGCAGCGCCGCGGCGATCTTGACGAGCTCGGCCGAGGACGCGACCGGCCGCCGCAGCGAATGCGACCGGGTGATCGTCGTGAAGTCGCCATATCGCAGTTTTACGGTCACGGTCCTACCTGCCAGGCCGGAAGCACGGAGCCGGCTGCTGACGGCGTCGGCCATGCGCACTACCTCAAGGCGGAGCCGCTCGGGATCGCGTTCGTCGACCCCGAATGTCTCCTCATGGCTTACGGACTTCACGGGCCGTCCGGGGACGACCGGCCGGTCGTCTCGGGCCCACGCGAGCTCGTGAAGCTGCGATCCTGCGGCGCGGCCAACAAGCCGTTCGAGATGGGCTGGCTCGATCTTCGCGAGGTCACCGATGGTCGCGATCCCGTAACGACTGAGCCGCTCGGCGGTTCGGGGGCCAACGCCCCACAGGTCCGAGACCGGCCGCGGGTGGAGGAACGTAAGCTCGTCGTCGGGAGCAACAAGATAGACCCCCGACCCGGCAACCGGCCCACTGGCCGAAGCGGTGGGCTTGGCGGCACGCGAAGCCAGCTTGGCCAAGAGCTTGCAGCGGGCAACCCCGACCGAACAGGACAACCGGAGATCGTCCATGACGCGGGCACGAATGGCTTCGGCAATCGCCGAGCTCGAACCGAACAGCCGGTGGCAACCCGAGACATCGAGGAACGCCTCATCCAGGGCGATCGGCTCGATGAGCGGCGTGAACACTTCGAAAACCTTGTGGAGCTCGCGGCTCACCTCTCCGTAGCGAGCGTGTCTCCCCGGTAGGACCACGGCCTGAGGGCATCTTCGGCGCGCTTCGACCATCGACATCGCAGACCGGACTCCCGTGGCACGTGCCTCGTAGGAGCATGATGCAACGACCCCGCGCGAACCGGTCCCGCCGACGATCACCGGAAGCCCGAGAAGGGTCGGGTCGTCGAGGACCTCGACAGCCGCAAAGAAAGCATCCATATCGACGTGCAAGACGTCGAGCATCGCGGTCACGGTGCCAGCCAGATGCGTCGAAACGGTTCAGCGAAACCGACGCCGACCTCTCGCCCGGCATGCTCAGCACCATCACGGAGCGCGCTGGCGATCCACTCGTTCGCATCACCAAGCTGTGACCGGTGGCAAGACACGGCCTGGATCTTCCGGTCGATCGTCGAGCTCACGTCCACCCAGACATTCGGCTCCAAGGACCCCGACAGGTACGCCGCTGTGACCTGATGGGCTGCGCCGGCGTCGGGGAAGTAAAGGGGTGACGACGCGGCCGGCGCGGCCGCGTCGAGCGCGGCCCACCCCACGACTCGATGGTCCCGATGGTTGTAGTGGTGCTCCCCGAAGAAGACCGCCAGAGGATCGGGACTGATGATCGCCTCGGGCCGCACCTCGCGGATGATCTGCACTAACTCGCGCCGCAACGCCTTGTCATTCTCGAGCTCACCGTCCGGATGGCCGAGCAGATGAAGGCCGTTCACACCGAGGATCTCCGCCGAACGCTGTGCCTCGCTGACCCGCGAGGCCGCAAGAAGCTCAGGGTCGGCGTCAGGATCGGTCGTGCCCTTGTCTCCCGAGGTGCAGATGACCACGTGGACGAGGCTCCCACCGACAGCCCACCGGGCGAGCGTGCCCCCGCACGAGATGTCCGGGTCGTCCGGATGGGCGTAGACGGCGAGCGCCTTGCCCGGCACCTCGTCGAGCAGAGTCTCGCTCATGATCCGGCGCGGCCAGCCGGCCCGCTCGGCTCAGCCGGCCCCGCCTGGCCGGATGGACCGCGTTTCGCGCGCGTGGGCTTTCCTGTAGCACCGTCGGCGTGTTGAGTCGCCTCCTTGTTCAGGAGCCCCAGCTCGCGCGCAAAATCGTCGACCTCCTCAAAGCCCTTGTACACACTCGCAAAACGAACCGACGCCACCTCGTCGAGCTCCCTCAAGCCTTCGAGCACGGCCAACCCGACCTGCTCACTTTGCACCTCGGGTCCGAGCGACCACGCCGTGCGCTCGACGGCCGCGGCAAGCGCCTCCAGCTGCTCGGGTTCGACCGGCCGGTTCTTGCAGGCGGCACGGGCACCGGCGATCACCTTGCGCCGGTCGAACGGCTCGCGATGGGCCGACCGTTTGACGACCCAGAGCACCGCCTGGTTCACCCGTTCGAGGGTCGTGAACCGACGCGTGCACAAGAGGCACTCGCGTCGACGGCGGATTGCCTCACCGTGTTCCGCCTCGCGAGAATCCACGACCCGGTCCTCGGTCGCCCCACACCACGGGCAGCGCACGACGTGACCGTAGCGCCGATGCGCTGCTCCTCGGCGCGCTCGTCGGTCAAGTTTGCCGAGATGGCCGAGACGTCGCGCCCATGGAGTCGCTGCCCTCTGCCGAGCTGGAGAGCGAGGCGACCCTTCCGGCCCCGGCCCCGGCCCCGGCTCCGGCTCAGGGCAGTTTGAGCGGGTCGCCCGGGATGAGCTCGGCACCGTGCAGCTGTTGCTCGAGCTCGGCAACAAGCGGCCTTGGATCCCCGCCGGGCTCGAGCTTGGAGGCGATCGACCACAACGTATCGCCGGGCCGAGCGACGTATCGATAGCCGCCCGGAACCTTCACGGCTCCCGCGGGAACCGCCAGAGCGGGACGGTGAAGGTCCGACAACGCTCCCGCGCCGACCCAAACGCTCACCAGGACCGCGAGGGTGGCAGCGCCGGGGAGGAGACGCCGCAACCCTCGCGCCCGGGGGGTGACCTGCCGGGGCCTGACGAAAGCCTCACTGTCCGCCGCCCGGACCGGGAACGGCAACAGTGAGACGCTGTGTGTGACCGCTCGATTCGAGAGGTCGTACGACATGGGTGCTGTGGAGGGCATCGCCGGGCCAGCACCTGCCGGTGGGAAGGAAACGAGTTCCTCGGCGAGCACGTTCCAGCTGCTCTGGCGCCTCGTCGAAGGCGGTCTGCGGCGTGCGGGCGCTCGCTCGGGTTGGTACGAAGCTCTACCGGTGAGCTTTGCCGGAGCTCTCCAGTTGCTGTCTGCCAGTGCTCCCATCTGCCCCTCCTCGAGCCTCTCGGGGGGCCGACCGCCATCCGGTCGGTCCCTGTCACCTCCGGCTGATCCAGCCGGCGCACGTATGTTCGACACTGTGATCAGACCACGAACGCGCGTTCGTTGTCAACCTTTTTGTCGAACGCTTGTTTCACGAACGGGTGTTTGCATTCGGCGTTGGTGGCGCTTAGCCTTGTTTCTTGCGGAGGCCGGAACGGCGGTCCTGAGGGAGGAGTACGAATGTCCGAGTCGACCCTGGCGGGAAAGCGGCGCAGGATCCTGGAATTCATCGCGGAGCAGATCCGTGAGCGGGGATATCCCCCGTCAGTGCGCGAGATCGGCGAGGCGGTGGGCCTGACGTCGCCGTCCACGGTGCACACCCACCTGCAGGTGCTCCAGCGCGAGGGCTACCTCCAGCGTGACCCGACCAAGCCCAGAGCGATCATCGTCCGCTGGGAGCCGTCGTCCGGCGCGGCGATCCGAGTGCGGCCGGTTGCCCATGTGCCGCTGATCGGTCATGTCGCGGCCGGCACGGGCGTGCTGGCGGAGGAGTCGGTCGAGGAGCTCCTCCCCATCCCGCAAGACTTCACGGGCTCAGGCGACCTCTTCATGTTGAAGGTCCGCGGCGACTCGATGATCGAGGCTGGCATCCTCGATGGCGACTTCGTCGTGGTACGTCGCCAGCCTGAGGCCGAATCCGGGGACATCGTCGTAGCCGGCATCGGGGAAGACGAGGCGACGGTGAAGACGTTACGCAAGCGGCGCGGCAAGGTCGTGCTCGTTCCCGCAAACCCCGCTTACTCCGAGATGGAGCTCGCTCCCGGCCAGGTCGTCATCTACGGCAAGGTCGTGACCGTGCTCCGGCGCCTCTGAGCGATCGGAGAGCTCGCCAGGCGGCAGGCGTCGGCCCCTCTTCCCCGGGCGGGACCGGCGGCAAGCGTCGGCCCCTCTTCCCCGGGCGGGACCGGCGGCAAGCGTCGGCCCCTCTTCCCCTGCCGAAGCGATCGGTCAGCCCTCACTGGTGAGGAGCCTTCCGAGGGCCGCCCGAGCAAGCTCGAGCTCGTCACTGCCGACCCACTCCCGAGCGGTGTGAGCAAGCGACGGGTCGCCGGGGCCGAAGTTCGCCGCAGGGACGCCCCGAGCCGAGAAGAAGCTCACGTCGGTCCAGCCGAGTTTCGCCTGGGGCGCGGTGCCGCTCGAGGTGACCAGCGAGGCAAGCAGCGGATGGCCGAGGTTCGGCGCGGCTGCGAGCGACGAGTCCTCGAGCTCGATGCGATCCCCCCGGCCGGTGTCGAGCACCGGGGCGAGCAGTTCACAGATCGCCTCGAAGGCCTGATCCGGCGTGCGATCGGGCGCAAAACGATGACTCAGAACCAACCGTGCCTCGTCCGGCACGACGTTGTTCGCCACGCCCGACTCGACTCGTACTGCCTGCAATGCCTCCCGGTACTCGCAGCCGTCGAGCAGCGGGCGGCGGCCGACGAAGCCTTCGAGCCTCTCGAGCAGCGGACCGAGCCGGTGGATCGCATTCACGCCTACCCAGGGCCTCGCCGTGTGCGCTCGCACGCCGGCGAGGTGCACGCCGACACGCAGCACGCCTTGGCAGCCCGCCTCGACCACGGCCGAAGTGGGCTCGGCGAGCACCGCCGCATCGGCCACGAGCAGATCCGGACTGACCGTCTCGATCTCGAGGAGGCCGGAGTAGCGCTGCTCGACCTCCTCGCAGGCGTACCAGACGTAGGTGACGTCGACTGCCGGCTCGCCCGCGGACTTGGCGAGGTCGAGCATCACCGCAACCCCACCTTTCATGTCCGCAGCTCCGAGCCCCGAACACCGGTCCCCCTCGATGACCGCTCGCTCGTTGCCGTTCGGCGGCACGGTGTCGAGATGGCCTGCGACGAGGAGACGGCGGTCCCGACCGAGCGTGGTGCGCGCCACCACGTTGTGACCGATCCGGGTGATCTCGAGGTGATCTGCGCCAGCCAGGGTCGCGGCGACGAAGTTGGCGACCTCGCCCTCGCCGTGACTGACCGATGGGATGTCGACGAGCTCGGCCGTCAGCTGAAGCAGGCCGCGACCCGCAAAGCTCACATCGATGCCTCGTGCTCGCGGAGGATCTCGTTCAACAGGGCTTTGTCGTGCCGCTCGCCGGGGGTGAGGTGGCGCACCACCAGCACGCAGGGCAGGAAGAATTCGCCGCCGGGAAACTCCCTGCGTCGCATCGCGCCGACAGCGACGCTCCAAGGCGGCACATAGCCGCGGCCGAGCTCGTCGCCCGACCATGAGTCGAACACCGGGATCGACGGGTTGAGGATCGTCCCCTCGCCGAGCACCGCTCCCCGGCCGACGCGCGCGCCCTGGGTGATCATCGATCTGCTGCCGATGAGCGCCTCGTCCTCGATGAGGACCGGCCGGGCATTGGGGGGCTCGAGGACCCCGCCGATTCCGACGCCTCCCGAGAGGTGGACCCGCTCGCCGATCTGCGCGCACGACCCGACCGTGGCCCACGTGTCGACCATCGTTCCCGCCCCGACGCGCGCGCCGATGTTCACATAGCTTGGCATCAACACGACGCCGCGCCCGAGGAACGCTCCGCGCCGAGCCGAGGCGCCCGGCACCGCGCGAACTCCCGCGGCTGCGAGACCATGCTTCAACGGGAGCTTGTCGGTGTACTCGAACGGCCCGTGCTCGACGGTTCTCAGCTCCGACAGGATGAAGAGCAGCAAGATGGCCTGTCTCAGCCATTCATGGACAACCACCTCGTCGTTCTCGGGGTCGATCTCGGCGACCCGGACCTCGCCGGTGTCGAGCATGCCGATCGCTTGGTCGACTACTTCGAGCGCGTCGGCATCGGCGGGCGACAGCTCGCTGCGACGATCCCAAAGCTCGGAGATCGATGAGCTCACGTCGTCCATCACGTCGAGGATATCCGCCACCTACAGGCGACGGCCCGTGAGTCGGGGCACGGCGGTCGCCGAATCACCTAGCCTCCGAAGCGTGCGTGGCGCAGCCCGCCAAGAGTGCGCCCCTTGAGAATTCAGCTGTGCGCGACACCCAGACAAGCGCGGACACGCGCTGCCCTCGATCGGGTTCTCGACCTGTTCAGGACGAAGTTGCTGAGCTGATCCGCGCGGTCGAGAGCCTCCGGGCGACGAGCTCCAGGCGCTGGTCGGGCTGCACGAGAGCGACCCGGACATGGCCCGCTCCCGCCCGGCCATAGGTGTCACCCGGGGTGACAAGAACCCCACCGTGCTCAGCGAGCCATCTCGTGAGCTCCCAAGCCGGGCCCGCGCCGCTCGGGCCGGCGTCCGCAACGAACTGCTCAGGCACCGCTACCCAGAGGTAGAACGACCCTCCCGGAGGCTGGGCGCGGATCCCGCTGTCACTCAACACCTCGGCGAACCGCGTCAGCCGCTCGAGGTAGATCGCCCGCTGCCGGTCGACATGCGCGTCGTCGCGGAGCGCGACGGCCGCGGCGTGCTGCACCGGCCCTGGGACCATGAAGCCGGCGTGCCGGCGAAGTGACGACAGGTACTCGACCAGATCGGGATCGCCTGCAAAGAATCCGGCACGCAGTCCCGCGAGATTCGACCGTTTCGACAGGGAATGGACCGCGACGACACCCTCGGGGCCGTACTCGAGGATCGTGCGGCCAGGACCGGCCCAGGTGAACTCGATGTAGCACTCGTCTGAGAAGACCGGAACACCGTGGGACCGGCCCCACGCCGCCGCAGCCGCCAGATCCTCGAGCTGGCCTCCGGGGTTGCCCGGGCTGTTCACCCAGAGGCAGAGCGCGCGCCCGGCGTCTTCCGGCAAGATCGACGACAGGTCCATCGTCCCGTCCGGACGCGCCGGGACGGCTACTGCCCGGCACTGAGCAAGGATCGCGCCCATCTCGTAAGTGGGATACGAAAGAAGCGGGTACAGCACCGTGTCACGTCCCGGGGTCCTCAGGCGCAACCAGTGAGGCACGCCGGCGACCAGCTCCTTCGTGCCGACGCACGCCGCGATCGCCGACACCGCGGCCTCGACTCCGAACCGGCGTGACATCCAGGCGGAGGCGGCCTCTCGGAGTTCCACTGTCCCGACGGAAGCCGGGTACCCACGCTCGGAGCCGGACGTCGCGAGCGCCTCGAGAACCTCGGCCGGTGGAGGATCGCACGGCGTGCCGATCGAGAGGTCGACGGCACCACCTTCGTGGCGCTGCGCAAGTTCCGCGAACACCGTCAGCTTGTCAAAGGGATACACCGGAGGCACGAAACCACTTCCCGCGCCATCAGGCCCCCCCGCCCCTTGCGCCCTTCTGCCGGGCCCGCCGGAGGCCGGAAGGCTCGTCACGGCTGCACGAACTCGGCGTAACGCCGAGCTCCCCGCTCGTCGAGCCGGGCTTTCACCAACACGTGCTCGCCCTCGTAGCGCTCACCGACCACCTCGCCCTCGCGATGGATCGCAGCGACGACGTCACCGCGCGCCACCGGCACCGCGAGCTCCACCACGTGATCCGCGACCCTGAGGTGGTCGGCAACGGCGCGGAGCAACTCGGGGACGCCCCGGCCTGTCAGGCCCGAGCAAGCCACCGATCCCGGGTGTGAGGCCATGAACCGCCCCGCCTTGCGCCGGTCGAGGTCGGCCTTGTTGAAAGCCAGGAGCTCCGGCACGTCACCAGCTCCGATCTCTGTCAGCACGATCCGAACCGCGTCGATCTGGGCCAAGGGGTCGGCTGCCGAGACGTCGACGACGTGCACGAGGAGATCCGAGGAGCCGACGACCTCCAACGTGGAGTGGAAGGCGTCCACGAGCTGGTGCGGCAGCTTGCGCACGAACCCGACCGTGTCCGAGCACAACACCGACTCGCCACCGGGCAAGTCGAGGCGCCGTGTGCGCGGGTCGAGCGTGGAGAAGAGACGGTCCTCGACGAGCACACCGGCATCGGTGAGGACGTTGAGCAACGTGGACTTGCCGGCGTTGGTGTAGCCGACGAGCGACACCGTCCGGAGCGCTCCGCGCTTTCGCGCCCTGCGCTGGGTCTTCCGCGTCGCCTCCAGGTCTCGTAGCTCTTCCTCGAGCTTGCGAATGCGGCGCATGATCCTTCGTCGGTCGACCTCGAGCTGGGTCTCGCCTGGACCCCTCGTCCCGATGCCACCGGCCTGTTGCGACAAGACGAGGCCCTTCCCCCGCAATCGTGGTAGCCGGTACCGGCTCAGCGCGAGCTCCACCTGCGCCCGGCCTTCCTGGGTGTGGGCGTTCTGGGCGAAGATGTCGAGGATCACGGCTGTCCGATCGATCGCTGTTCTTCCGAGGATCCTCTCGAGGTTTCGCTGCTGGGCAGGAGTCAGCTCGTCGTCGAAGACCACGGTGTCGGCGTCCGCGGCTTCGCTGATCCTGCGGAGCTCTTCCGCCTTTCCTCGGCCGATGTAGGTCGCCGGGTCCGGCGCGTCTCGTCGCTGCAGGACCCGGGCCACCTCGTCGGCACCTGCGGTGTCCACGAGCAACGCGAGCTCGTCGAGGCTCGCCTCCACCTCCTCGATGGTGCGCGGCCAGGCGACCATCCCGACGAGCACGATCTTCTCCCGAAACCTCCGGTCGATGAGCGTGGTGGTAGCCGTCGTCACGACGCGACCACGACCACCTTTGATGAGCCGAGGGCGGCGGGGTCCACTTCTATGCGGGCGACGCGCTGCACCGGGCCGGCGAGCTCGACCAGAGGAGCAAACGGGTCGTCGGCCGAGAGCGTCACCTCGGCGGTACCCCCAGGATTGTGAACCCGGACTCGATCTTGGGAAAGCCCGGCAGAGTGCAGAGCAGCTGCGACGGCGGCACTGCCGGTCCCGCAGGCGAGTGTGACGCCGGCGCCTCGCTCCCAGACCACGAGGGACAATTCGTCGCTGCCTGGCCCACGGGTCGCGATCTCGACGTTCTGCCCGCCGGGGCGCAGCCTTTCGAGCTTCGGGCCGATCGCTGCGATCGCGACGCCTTCAAGCGAGGGCGCCAGCACGACGAGATGGGGATTCCCGGCATCCACGGACCAGGCGGGCCACGGCAGGGACGTCGAACCCGGAAGCAACTCGTCGGCGACGGGGTCAGAGACAAGGACACGGAGGCGTCCCATCTCGACCGAGACGTGAGCCGAGCCGGCCCCGTCCTGTCGCCGCAGGACGGCACGCCGCACCCCGGCGTCGGTCTCGACAGCGACCTCGGGACCGGGGACGAGCCCGCCCTCGACGACGGCGAGGGCGAAGCAGCGCAGCCCGTTGCCACTCGTCTCGGCCCGGCTCCCATCAGCGTTGCGGAGCTCCATCGCGACATCTCCGCCCGAGATCGCAGCCCGTGCCACGAGAAGCCCGTCCGCTCCGACACCGGTGTGGCGGTTACAGAGCGCCCGAGCGAGCTCGCCTACCCGACCCGCTCCTGGGCGTGACGCCGGGCCGGACGACTCGGGTGCCACCTGGTCGTCCCGCTCGTGGGCCGCGACGTCGAGAGCCCGGCCATCAAGGGCGATCAGGAAATCGTTCCCGAGGCCGTGGTACTTGACCAGCGTCAGCACGCTCACCAGTGTCGCACGGCCCCGGTGGCGCCGGTGGCCGCGGCGGTGCTGGTCGCGGTGGCTCCGGTCGCGGCAGCGGCGGTGGCTGCGGTGGCGCCGAGGTGAGCGAGGACCGCGTCGGCGAGATCTCTCCGGTCGGCCCGAATCCATTCGACACGCGGGTCGCGCTTGAACCATGCCTCCTGCCGGCGCGCGAGCACACGGAGCCGGCGGACCGACTCGGCTTTCGCCTGCTCGAAGGAGATGCCCTCCTCGAGGTGACGGAGAAGCTCCCGGTACCCGATCGCCTGCCGAGCCGTGCGCGACAACCCTCCGGGCCGCGCGGCGAGCGCCCGGACCTCGTCGAGGAGACCCCGGGCAAGCTGCTCCTCGAATCGCTGTGCGAGCCTGCGGTCGAGCTCCTCGCGGCGGAGCTCGAGCCCAATGACGATCGAACGCGTCGGGGGATATGTGACGAGCCCCGGCCCGAACGACGAGAATGGCCGACCGCTCCCGATCGTGACTTCGAGTGCCCGGACGATCCGCCGGCGGTTGCCCGGCTCGACTTTGCGCGCCGCGACCGGGTCGAGCTCGTAGAGGCGCGTGAACAGCATCGCGAGACCACCGGACCGGCCGGCCTCGGCCTCGAGCTCGGCCGCGAGCTCTGGGAAGCGGCCGGGAATCTCGAGCCCGTCCACGACGGCACGGTGGTAGAGCCCGGTGCCCCCGACGAGGAGCGGCACATGCCCACGAGCTTCGATCCCCGCGAGCACCGGCCGGGCCTGGGACTGGAACGCGGCGACCGAGAACTCCTCGGAGGGATCGACGATGTCGATGAGATGCCAACGCGCGGCCGCTCGCTCGGCAGGAGTGGGTTTCGCGGTACCGACGTCCAGATAGCGGTAGACGGCCATCGCGTCCACCGAGACCAACTCGTAACGGTCCCCGGTCGCCCTGACCAGTTCGAGCGCGAGCGCCGTCTTGCCGGTGCCGGTGGCACCGACGAGCACGACGCGGGACGGCTCGGGACCCTGGACGGCCGTCAGCCCGGAAGCTCCGTCGGCCGCTGGCCCAGGGTGCCGTGCCGCGGCCGCGAGCGCTGGACAAGCCGGCCCTTCATGCGCGTCAGCCGGAGCGCTTCCTTGTTGATCGCGGCTTCCAGGGCATCGCTCGCGAGATGCCCGCTCGCCCGTGCGCGGACGAAGCGGCCGCGGGCGACAATGACGACCTCGCAAGAGACGTAGCCGTCGTCTCGCGCCGCATGATCACGCGAGAACAGGATCTCGGCTCGCTGAGTCCCTTCGAGGAACCGCTGGAGGTTGTTCGCCTTCTCAGTAGCGGCCTCACGAAGCTCGGCCGGTATGTCCAAGTGGCGAGTGCGCACCGCGATCTCCATGGAGCAACTCCTTTACCATCAGGGACCCGATCAGTGAACCGGTGATGGGCACGCGCGGCTGACCTGGTCTTTGACCCCACACTCGCCTGCTGAGGGTGTCCCGTGCCTGGTGCGGGCAACCGGCTGACGCCGCCCCGACCGCACCTGAGCTCACGGTTGATCCCTTCTCCCGCGGGCACCGCCGATCGGTGCCACACCGGGCAGGTCTTACGTCTAAACCGCACCATGCTCAGCGACCACGAGTCGCCTTACGTGGGTCGTTTCGCCTGCGACTGGCATCGACTTGCAACCACAGACCCGCGCGCCGCCCATCGCTACGAGTCTACGCGCCCACCGTCGCATCGTGGCCGCCCTGGCGGGGGGGTCACGGGAGCACCTCTCAGGAGGCCGCCGGGGGCGCCTCGCAGGGGGTCGCCGGGGGTCCCCGCCGGGGGCGCCTCTCAGGAGGCCGCCGGGAAGCTCCGGATGGCCTCCGAGGCACTGGATGTTCTCCGCGTGCAGCGGCACCAGCGCGCTGTCGGCGGTCAGAGTGCGAGTGCCGCGTACCCGTTCATGGCACCGTTGCCGGCACCGATCCACAAGAAGACCACGAGGTCGCCGTCCTTGACTCGCCCGGCGCGGCGGTCCTCGTCGAGCAGGATCAGGGTGCTCGCAGCCGACGTGTTGCCGTAGTGGTCGACGCCGATCGGTACCCGCTCAGGAGGGAGACCGAGCATCTCGATCGCCTGATGGACTACGACCCCGTTGGCCTGGTGCAGGTACCAGCGGGCCACCGCATCGACGTCGAAGTCGGCTCCGGTGAAGGGCTTGACGGCGGTCGGCCAGTCATCCTGCAGCATCTGGAAGTTGCGCTCCATCAGCGGCGGGAAGACCTCGGCAACCTTGACGCCGTCCATGAGGAACACGTGGTCGGCCAGGTTGCTCGCGGCGGTGTGGTGCAGGCAGCCGCCGGCAGGATAGGTGACCAGCGCGATGTCCGGGCTGGTCTCGTTACGCACGGACAGCAAGCCGCTCGGCCTCCAAGCCGCATCTCTCGGCGTGGAGCGCCAGATGGAGGCACCCGCCCCGTCGGCGAACATGAGTGGTGCCAGCCACCCCAGGCCGCTCCGGTGCTTGTAGTAGTAGTCGTGCACCTCGGGCCCGAAGTAGCCCGAAGGGCAATTGCTCGCGACGACCAAAGCGGTGGCCGGAGTCATCGCGACGAGCGAGCACGCCAAGGTCCGGAACCCCGAGGACAGCCCGGCACAGCCAAGGTTGTGATGGACAAGGTCGACGTCTCGTCGCAGGCCAAGGTCGGTCATCAGGTACCGGAAGTGGTCCTGGCACGCGATGAGGTCGGGCGTCGTCGTCACGTGGATCAGCACGTCGATATCGCTGGCGTCGAGGCCTGCGTCGACGAGAGCCGCACGTGCGGCTCGGAGCGCCAGGTCGCCGTCGTACAGGCCGCCGTCGGCCCGGCTCGGCTTGCGTCGCCCGCCGAAGTCGTAGTCCAGCCGTCGTTCATGAATGCCGAGGTGCTTCACGACCCAATCGGGCTCGAGAAGCCTTCCGTCCGGTCGAGCGGGGCGGAGATAGTCCAGGATCTCCTCGTTGGAGACGCGTCGTTCCGGGAGATAGGAGCCCACGCCAATCAGGCGAACGGAGACTTCCGAGGCCAACCGTGGAATGGGAGAACTGGTCATCAAGGCACCTCACTCTCACTCTCGCGCGGCGTCTTCGCCGGCCGCGCCGAGCACAAATGCGCCCTCAAGCACAATTGGACGACTCTTCGGGTGAGGTCGGCAGAGGCGAAGGTCCCGAACCGGACCGGTGGCCGCCGCCTCCGGAGAAGGTTTTGCGCGTCCCCGGCGCGGGTCAGGCGGAGATGACTTCCCGGTCGGCGTTGCGAGCGAGGCGCTCGAGCCACGGCCGAGCCTCCAGGCGCGCGAAGATCTCCCGCGCCTCGTCGAGGAGCGGGTCGGCCTCGGAACGTCTCGCCCCCGCGATCAAACACTCTGCGTGCTCAAGGAGCGTGACCGCCAACCAGAAGGGCAGGCCTAGTTCCCGGAAGATGGCCGCTGCCGCGGAGAACCTCGCGGGGGCGCTGTCGTCGCCTCGGGCGGCGGCGAGCCTGGCCCGGAACCTGAGGCCGTGCGCCCCAAGGAAGGCGCTGGCCTCGCCCGGTCGTAGGCGCTCGATCGTCTCGAGCAGCTCTACTGCCCTTGCCTCGTTACCGAGCTCGAGAGCGGACTCGATCGCGTAGACGATGCCCACCTTGAAGGCGACCGAGCCCCTTCCCAGCTCCTGGCCTGACTGGAGTGCCGCCTCGGCTGCAGCAAGCGCCGCCTCGGGCTTGCCTTCTGCTCTCAGTACGAGCGCCTCGGAGCACAGGTGGAGGCTGCGCCGTTGCAGGTCGGCCTCACCCTCGGTCGCTTCCATGTCGACCAGCTCTCTGGCACGGTCCAGGTTTCCTTGATGGACATGGATCTCCGCAGCAACCGAGGCAAAGTGCCGATGGCCCAGCCGGACAGCGTCGCTGCGCTCCTCCGGCTTCTGGAGTTCTGCCACTTGCTCGAGCGCCTCCCGCCACCGGCCGAGCGCGACAAAGCTCGAGACCTCGACGAAACCAAGCCACTGTTCGAATATCCGGTCACCCGCTCGGTGGGCGAGCTCGAGCGCAGCGCCGGTGAGGTCCATCGCCTCTGCGTACCGGTCGCGCTCGTACAGGAAGTAGACGAGGTTGTTGTAGGCCCGAAGCGCCGCGGCGTGGAGGCCATGGTCGAGCGCGACCTGCAGGGCGTGCTGCATGAGCACGCCACTCTCTTCCCGTCGGTTCATGGACCCGAGAACCAACGCCTTGGTGTTGAGCGCTTGGGACAGGGGCTCGGGAAGGCAGAACGTCTCGGCGACATTCAGCGCGAACTCGCAACGGGCTGCCGCGAGCTCGCTGTCACCGTGGAAGAAATGCAGCCGTCCCAATTGAGCTGCGAGGGTCGCGAGGTCCTCATCCTGCTCCTCGCCGGCAAGGACGGAGAAGGCCTGTTCCATCCTCTCGATGCCCTCTTCGAGTCGTCCGACCACCCAGTCGAGCTCGCCGAGGCGGGCAGACACGCGGGCACTCGCGTGGGACTGGCCCATCGCGTCGAGCGTCGACAGCGCCGCCTCGTAGTGTGCCCTAGCAGTTTCGATGTGGCCGCCGAGCTGGGCCATTTGCCCAGCTCGCTCTTCGAGCGGTGCGGTCTTCGACTGGTCGTCGGTGAGCTCCAATGCCTGGTCGAAATAGCGCTCTGCCTCCTCCGCAGCCGCGAGTGCGGCGGCCCTCTCGCCGGCTCGCACCAGCATCTCGCTGGCCTTCGCCTTCACGGCGCCCGCGCCGGGAGCATCGGGGGCGAGCTGGTAGGCCCTCAGATAGTGCGACGCGACCACCTCGACGATCTCCTCTTCTTCGCCGTCGTCACCCCCTCCCCAGGACTGCGCGAGGTAGGCGGCGATGGCAAGGTGCTTCTGGCTGCGGTCGCGCTTGGAAATCATCTCGTAGGCGACGGCTCGAACGAGGTCCTGCAGGAAGCCGTACTGCCCTCGCTCGGGAGACCGGGGGTCCGCCTGAAGGGAGACGACCTCCTTTCGAACGAGCGAGGTCAACAGCTCCGTGAGGGATTCAGCCCCGAGCGAGGTCAAAGCGAGGAGCGACTCCTTGGTGAAGGACTTCCCGACGACGGCGGCGTCCTGGAGGAGGCTCCGCTCAGCCTGGGAGAGGCCGTCGAGGCGCGCAGCAATGAGGGCGTGCAGCGTCTCTGGCACGTCAAGGGGACCGATGGGTCCCATCGGCCGGTAGCTCGCGCCCTCGCGGACGAGCAAGCCTCGGTCGATGAGCATGCGGACGGACTCGACCGCATACAGCGGCACGCCCTCGGCCCGGTCGAGAACGCGGTCGCGCACGTCGTCGGGCAAGCCGGGCACAAGCCCGGTGATGAGCTCTTCCATGGCGGCCTGAGACAAGGGCTCGAGATAGATGGACGTGAAGCTCCGCCGGCCCGCGCCCCAGCTCGGCCTGCGGTCGACCAGCTCGGGGCGGGCAAGCGTGAGGACGAAAATGGGGTGATTGCGCGACCAGTCGAGGAGATACTCGATGAAGTCGAGAAGCGATGCGTCGGACCACTGCATGTCCTCGAAAGACATGACGACCGGGTGGACCTCCGCCATCCTTTCGAAGAAGAGCCGCCAGGCTGCAAAGAGATCCTCCTTGTCCCTCGCCACCCGATCCTCGAGGCCGATCAGATGAGCGAGACGAGGTTCGACCCACTTGCGCTCTTCCGGATCGGCGAGGTGCTCCTCGACGCAAGCGTGCAGCTTCCCCGTGGCCGAGGTGACGTCCTCGCCCTCCAGGATCCCGGCCCGGCCGCGCACCATTTCGGCGAGCGCCCAATACGCGATGCCCTCGCCGTAGGACAGGCAGCGCCCGCGGTGCCAGCGGAAACGACCCGACAGCCCGTCCATGTACTTGTAGAACTCCCAACCGAGACGGCTCTTGCCGATGCCGGCCTGACCGATGACCGAGACGAGATGGGACCGGTGCTCCTCGGCTGAGGTGTGAAAGAGCTCTTTCACGAGCCGCAACTCCCGGTCGCGCCCGACAAAGGGCGCCTCGAGGCCTTCGGACTTGAGCGCGCCACCGACGCCTGCTACGACGCGGAGCGCCCGGAACAGCTGGACGCGTTCTGCTTTGCCCTTCAGCTCATGAGTTCCAGCATCGAGGTACACGATTGCGGCGTCGGTCGCGCGCTTCGTCGACTCGTCCACATAGCAGCACCCCGGGGCAGCCGCAGCCTGGATCCTGGCCGCCGTGTTGACCCGGTCGCCGACGACAAAGCCCTCCTCGGGGGTTTCCGTCGTCGCAGCTGTCCCCGTCACGACCCCGACCCGGGCGGCGAGGCCTGCGTGCGCATGCTCGAGGCCGTAGACGGAAACGGCCGAGACGAGCTCGAGCCCGGCGCGAACCGCCCGTTCGGCGTCGTCCTCCTGGGCGATCGGCGCACCCCAGACCGCCATGACGGCATCGCCGATGAACTTCTCGATGACGCCTCCGTAACGGGCGACGATACCGCGGGCGACCTCGAAGTACCCCGTGAGCAGCTCTCGCACGTCTTCGGGGTCGCGCGCTTCGGCGAGGGGCGTGAAGCCGACGAGGTCGCAGAAGAGCACGGACACGAGGCGAAGCTCCGTGGGAACGGGACCGCCCGCCTCGTGGTCGGGAACGCCTCTCGTCGCCGCCGTTGAGGTACTGGTGACGACCGGCGTAACGGCCGACGAGCTCCTCGAGGCAGCCGGCGTGAGAGTCGTCCCGCACTGGCTGCAGAACTTCGCCCAGGACAAGGCCGCGGCACCGCAGTCAGGGCACACGCGATCGAGGGGATGGCCACACTCAGCGCAGAACTTGCCGCCTGGCGGGTTGTCAACCCCGCAGTTCGAGCACAGCATCGGATTCTCCATCGACCCCAGCGATGCCGACGACGGCTCGGTTGGGGCGCTCGGGGTCATGAGGGTACAGAGGACGCGGCGGCCTTACCACCGTTGAAATCCTGCTCACCGTACTGCACGCTCTGCCGGCGGCGCAGCGAATGCCGGTCAGGTGCCGCTCGTCCAGGAGGCCAGGTAGTCCTTCTGCAGCGGCGTCAGCTCGTCGATCAGGATGCCCATCGTCTCGAGCTTCAGCTTCGCGATCTCGGTGTCGACGTCGGCGGGCACCCCGTAGACGCGATTCTCCAGCTCGCCACGACGAACGGCCACCCACTCGGCCGCGAGCGCCTGGTTCGCGAACGACAGATCCATGACCGCGGCCGGGTGACCTTCGGCCGCGCTCAGGTTCACGAGCCGACCTTCCGCCAGGACGAGGAGCCGCCGTTGTGAACCGTCGGAGGCGACCACCGTGAATTCCTCCACCATCGGCCGGACGATCCGCCGCCTGCCCTCGGCCATCCGCTCGAGGGCGACGAGGTCGATCTCGATATCGAAGTGACCCGCGTTCGCGAGGATGGCGCCGTCGCGCATATCGGCGAAATGCTCGGCGCGCAGCACCTCGCGATTGCCCGTGACGGTCACGAAGACCTCACCCTCGCGGGCGGCGACCGCCATCGGCTCGACGCGGAACCCATCCATGACCGCTTCCAACGCCCGTAGCGGGTCGATCTCGGTGACCGTCACGAGCGCTCCCATGCCCCTGGCCCGGGCTGCAACTCCCTTGCCGCAGAAGCCGTAGCCGGCCACGACGAAACGCTTCCCCGCGAGCAGGAGATTCGTGGCACGGATGATGCCGTCGAGTGTGGACTGGCCGGTGCCGTACCGGTTGTCGAACAGATGTTTCGTGTCCGCGTCGTTGACCGCGACGATCGGATAGCCGAGTGCGCCGGCCGCCTCCATGGCCCTCAGTCGGATCACACCGGTCGTCGTCTCCTCGGTGCCGCCGATCACCTCCGCAAGCTGGTGCGGACGGAGCTGGTGGAGGCGTGACACAAGGTCGCAGCCGTCATCGAGCGTGAGCTGAGGATGTCGGTCCAGCACCGCGTCGATATGCCGGTAGTAACGCTCGTGGTCTTCCCCCTTCACCGCGAAGGTCGCGATGCCTTCATCGGCGACGAGGGAGGCTGCGACATCGTCCTGGGTCGAGAGAGGATTCGACGCGCAGGCGACGACGGTCGCGCCGCCGGCTTTCAGGGTCTTCAGGAGATTCGCCGTCTCGGTCGTCACGTGCAGGCAGGCCCCGACGACGAGCCCGTCGAGCGGGCGCTCCAGCTCGAAACGCTCCCGAATGGATTTCAGCACCGGCATGTCCCGGTCCGCCCACGCGATCCGCAGGCGACCGAGGCCCGCGAGACTTGGATCCGCGATATCCCCGTTGGTGCGTCGGCCGGCCATGTGACGCTCTAGCGAGCCGCCTGTTCCGTCGACGCCGAAAGGAAGCGCTTCACCTCGACGAGCACGGGGACAGGTCCGGGGTCGATCCCCTCCCGGGCGGCGAGCTGCAACGAGACGAAGTCTCCGATCATGACGAGGTCGAAGAGCTGCGCGAGCGGCCCAGACCCGTCGGCTCGCACTTCGATCACCGAGGCCACGGCCTCACCCACGAGCTCCTCTACGAGGCTGAAGCGGCGCGCGACCTGCGGGTGCTCGAAGTCGGTCCTGAGCGCGACGATCGTCATCACCTGCCGGGTGACGTCGCCGTTCTGCCCGAATCCGCAGATCTCGTTGTGGCACCACTCCGGCTGGGTGGCGAAGAAAGCGGGTGCCTTGGCGTTCTCGTTCACTTGCGTCTTCCAACGGCGGGCCGCAACCGCGCCGATCCCGTTCGCGCCTTGGATCAATGGGATCGTCCGGTCGAGGCGTTGCGAGATCTCGAGCGCCAAGCCGCCGCCGCCGACGAGGCTCTCGCGGCGTCTGCGGAGCTGGTCGACCGCTGCGCCGATCGCCGGGATCACCTCTGCCATCAGCCCGAGACGCTCGCACGCGACCAGGAGTGGTGCAGCCGTCGACGCGATCCCGGCTCGTGGTTGTGGGATCCCCTCCAGCGTCGCAAAGACCGGAGCGCCGCTCGCTGAGGCGAGGTCCGCCAGCCTGCCCCCACCTGCCACTGCGATCAGCCTGGCACCCCTCCGCAGGGCTGCATCGGCTGCCTCGAGGGTCTCCTCGGTCTCGCCGGAGAACGAGACCGCGAAGACGAGCGTGCTCTGGTCGACGAACGAAGGGATTGAGTAGTCGGCGACCAACACGACGGGAAGGCGCAAGTGGTCCTTCGCGATCGCTTGAAGGACCTCGCCCGCAACGCCGCTTCCGCCCATACCGAGAACGACGATCGCCCTGAGCCCGTCGGGGGACGGAAGACCCGTCACGTCGGCCGCAGCCGACGCCGAAACCTCGAGCTGCTCGGGCAGCCCGACGGTTGCGCCGAGCATGTCCTGGCTGTCAGGCGAGACCCAGCTCACCTGGAGGAGGTGCTTCCGGCGCCCTCGCCCGCGTCGAAGTTGGGACGGATTCCCTCGGCTGCGGCTTTCGCGGCAAGCCGCTCGTGCTCTTCGTCGCTCACCGTCTCGGCCTCGTCGACCAGCATCACCGGTATGCCGTCGACGATCCGGTACAGGCGGTGGAGCCGCGGGTTGTAAAGCGTCTGCTCGTCGGCGAAATAGAGCAGCGGGCCCTTGTCCTCAGGGCAGGCCAGGAGCGCGAGGAGTTGTGGGTCGATCGGCATGCAGCACACCTTTCGTAGTCATGATCACTCTGGTCATCGCTGCTAGCTCCCTGCAAGCCGGTGAATGAGTCCGAGCACCTCATCCACGTGCCGCTTGCATTCGGGACCGCTCGGCGCCTCCAGATTGAGCCGCAGGAGCGGCTCGGTGTTCGACGGCCGAAGGTTGAACCACCAGTCGCCGAGATCCACGGTGATCCCGTCGAGGTCGTCGATCTTCGCGCCCATGGCGCGGTACAGCTCGGCCATCTCGCCGACCAAGGCCGCAGGATCGGGCACGTGCGTGTTGATCTCGCCGGAGTCCGAGTAGCGGTCGAAGGGGATCCGGAGCTCGGAGAGCGACGCCCCGGACCTGGAGAGGACTTCGAGCACGACAAGCGCCGCGATGATCCCGGAGTCCGCGCGGTAGTTGTCCCGGAAGTAGTAGTGGCCTGAGTGCTCACCGCCGAAGACCGCACCGGTGTCCGCCATCACCGCCTTGATGAACGAGTGTCCGACGCGGGTACGGATCGGGATGCCGCCGCGCTCGGTGATGATCTCGGGGACCGAGCGCGAGCAGATGAGGTTGTAGAGGATCTTCGAGCCGGGATACCGCTCGAGCATCGCCGCGGCGACGATCGCTGTCGTCAGTGACCCAGACATCGGCTCCGCCAGCTCGTCGACGAGGAAGACGCGGTCGGCATCGCCGTCGAAAGCCAGGCCGACGTCGCCACCAGTGAGCCGAAGCCGTGATCTCAGGTCCTGCAGGTTCGCGGCCTGGATGGGGTCGGCCGGGTGGTTCGGGAAGGTTCCGTCCAGCTCCGGATACAGGATCTCGAGCTCGAACGGCAGACCCGCGAAGACCGCAGGGACGATGAGCCCTCCCATGCCGTTGGCCGTGTCGGCGACGACCTTCAAGGGCCGGAGACTCGCGACGTCGACGAACGACTGCACGTGCGCCGCGAAATCGTCGAGCAGATCCACATGCTCCACGCGTTCGGAGTCGGCCGCGTCCGCGACACCTCCGTCGCCGGGCGCAGCGGCGAGCACCTCGGAAGTGACACGCTGGACCTCACCGAGGCCCGAGTCACGGCCGATCGGACGAGCACCCGGGAGGCAGAGCTTGACGCCGTTGTACGACGACGGGTTGTGCGATGCCGTGAGCATCGCCCCGGCGAGGTCAAGCCGCCCAGAAGCGAAGTAGAGAAGGTCGGTCGAAGCCAAGCCGATGTCGACGACGCCGAGACCCGCCGACAGCACGCCCGCGCTGAACGCGCGGCCGAGCTCGACACCCGAGGTTCGCATGTCACGACCCACGACGACTCGCTTGTCCGGAACCCCCTGCGAGAGGACGAACCGGCCGAACCCGATGCCGACCGCGTGGACGGTGCGGGCATTGAGCTCGTCGGGAACCGTGCCGCGAATGTCGTAGGCCTTGAAGACCGCGCCGAGCGGGTCCGGGGAAGATGCCGGGAACTCATGCGCCATGCCGACAGGAGCCTACTCGGGACTCATCTCGCCACCACGATGGCGACGATGGTGACGGTGTTGAAGGCCATATGGGCGACGATCGAAGGGCCGAGGCGACCCGTCCGCCAGGCGAGAAGACCCAGCACGACGCCGAAACCCGCCAGACCGAGGAATTGCAGCGCCTCGAAGTGGACGAGCGCGAACACCAGGGCGGTCACCACCACGGAGATCGCCGGTCGAGCGCGGGGACCGAGCTCGCGGAAGCTCCCGAGCAGCGCGCGCAACAGCAAGCCGCGGAAGAACAACTCCTCGACGATAGGACTGCCTACGCAGACGAGCACGGCGAGCACGATGAGGCCCGGTCCGAAGGCATCCCCCGTCAGGTTCTGTGCCGGGTGGCCGAGCCGCGTGTACAAGTGGTGGACGAAGGGCACCAGCGGCGCCTCGACCACGGGAACGAGCAGGTACTGCGATGCCACTCCGGCGATGATGCCGAGAGGGATGTCCGGCCACGGCCGCAGCGCGAGCCCGTAATCCCGTGCGAGGCTCCCCGTGCCGGTTCGAGCGGATCGGTCACCCGGAAACTCCCGCCCCGCGCCCGCGCTTGTCCGGTCCCGCGCCGCGCCTCGCGTCGCCACCACTGCGGCTCCAACGAAACCGACCCAGAGCGCGAGCAGGCTCACCACGTCCTCGCCGTATTGGCTTGGATGACGCGGATGATGCGTCAGGGCCGCGTATGCGGACTGGGCCGTGAACGCCAGGACGAAGCCCGCCACGATGCCGAACATCGCCTCGAGCAGGCCGAACGAGTTCCCGACGGACGCAGCGGTGGATGTCCTCGGGGCGGCATCGCGCCCGGCTGTGACCTCCTGCTTTGGACGCCCGCGGCGAGGATTCACGCTTCGAGCGTCGTCGGCAGGAGCTGTGGCGGTCAAGCCCGCGGCGCGAGGGCCCTCGCTGAGCGATCCTCGAGGCCCACCCGGTGCAGCCGCCCGAGTGCCGCGCGGACCGCCCTTGTGCCGGTGCCGCCTACGATAGGCCTCGTGAGTCGCCAGCCACAGGACATGCGCCCGGGCAACGGATCGGGAAGGGCCGGGCCCGGAAGCCCGTCGGGCTCCGACCAGACGTGGCGCTGGGCCGTCGCGATCATCGCGGTCATCCTGATCGTGTTGTTGATCAGCTCGGGCATGTTCAGCCGCAGCAACGCCAAGACGATCAACTTCTCAGAGTTCCAGCAGGATGTCCACGCACGTCAGGTCGCGACGGCCAACTTCGACAACACCACCGGCGTCATCACCGGCACACTCAAAGACGGCACGAGCTACACCACGACAGGACCGAGCCCGCTCCCTGACTCGGTCTTCAACGAGCTCCAAGCGGCGAAGATCAACTACACGTTCTCGACCCCAACCTCGAGCGTGCTCGGCGAGATCCTCATCTACCTCCTCCCGGTCGCACTGATCATCGCGTTCTTCGTCTGGATGAGCCGCCGGGCCCAGGGACAGATGTCCGGGATCATGTCGATCGGGCGCTCGAGGGCCAAGGTCTACACGGCCGAACGCCCTCGGACGACCTTCGGTGACGTTGCGGGCTATCAGGGGGTCAAGCAGGAGATCAGCGAAGTTGTCGACTTCCTGAAATCTCCCGGCCGCTTCAAGGAGATCGGCGCACGCGTGCCGAAAGGGGTGCTGCTCGTGGGGCCGCCGGGCACCGGCAAGACCCTGCTCGCGCGTGCCGTGGCCGGCGAAGCCGGAGTCCCCTTCCTTTCGGTCAGCGGGTCGGACTTCATGGAGATGTTCGTCGGTGTCGGTGCGAGCCGTGTCCGGGACCTCTTCCAGACCGCCCGCAAGCAGGCACCCGCGATCATCTTCGTCGACGAGATCGACTCGATCGGACGCAAGCGAGGCGCCGGGCTCGGTGGTGGGCACGATGAGCGTGAGCAGACCCTGAACCAGATGCTGTCGGAGATGGATGGTTTCGACGTCGCCGAAGGCATCGTCGTCATGGCCGCGACCAACCGGCCAGACATCCTCGACCCTGCGCTCCTTCGGCCGGGCCGTTTCGACCGCCAGATCGTCGTTCCACTGCCCGACCTGGATGAGCGCCTGCCCATCTTGCAGGTGCACTGCAGGGACAAACGAATGGGTCCCGACGTCGACCTGTCGATCATCGCCCGCGGCACGCCGGGAATGTCCGGGGCCGACTTGGCCAATCTCGTCAACGAGGCGGCCCTTCATGCCGTGAGGCGGGGAAGCCAGTTCATCGAGATGCGCGACTTCGACGCTGCTCGGGATCGCATCTTGATGGGCCAGCCTCGCGACAGCCTGGTCCTCTCGGACGCCGAGAAGGAGCGGGTCGCCTTCCACGAGGGTGGCCATGCGGTGCTCGCGTACGTGCTCACTCACGCGGACCCCCTGCTCAAGGTGAGCATCATCCCGACCGGACTCGCCCTCGGGGTGACCCAGCAACTGCCAACCGAGGAACGCCACATCTACCCCCGCGAGTACATCGAGGACGCGCTCGTCGTCCGGATGGGAGGCCGGGTGGCCGAGCTGTTGATCTACGGAGACCTCTCCACGGGTGCGAGCGATGACCTGCAGCGCAACACCGAGCTCGCGCGCAAGATGGTCCGCGAGTGGGGCATGTCCGAGCGAGTGGGACCGATGGCCTGGGGGTCCCAGGGGATGGTCTTCTTGGGCGAGGATCTCATGCACACGCGCGACTACTCGGAGGACACGAGCCGGGTCGTCGACGAGGAGGTGGCCAGGATTCTCCGGGAGCAGGAGGAACGGGCGACCAGCGTGCTGAGGGAGCACCGAGCTGGGCTGGAGGCAGTTGCGCACGCCTTGCTGGAGTTCGAGACGGTCGATGGTGCCGAGATAGCCCGCCTGATCGATGCCGCTTACGGCAAGCCGGTTCACGGCGGCGCCGAGGGCGAGGAGAAACTCGCCACGGAGCGGTATGCTCCCTCGCTCTCGGGAGGGGTCATGGCGCCGTCGGCACCCGGCCTTCCCTCGACCGGCATCCCTCCGACCGCCGTTTAGTCTCGATCGGTTCGCGTCCGGCGGTCTGGGCCCGAACGTCACCAGGGAGCGATCCGGGGCTCAGCGGAGAACGGGAATCCCGCCTACCGCCGTCGTCAGGCCTTGCCGCAGCACGAGTGCCTGCTCAACGAGAATCGGGTCCGTCGCCGAGACGCCGATAGCGAATGCAGCCGCACCGGCCACCGACGAGCCGAGATCGACGGCTACCTCGGAGCCGGCCGGCAAGGTGACCGTGTCGAGGCGGACCTTCGCCGCGGCCCCGCTCGACAGTTCGAACAGCGTCACGGTCGCACCTCTGGTCCCGGGGTTTGCGAGCGTGACCGCGTCGCCGACTCTCGGTCCAAAGGCCGCCCCCGGCAGCAGCCACTCGTCGCCGGGACCTGCGGTTCCCGCGGTCACGTCGAGCTCCTCGAGTCCTGGTGAGCTCGGCCTGGTCGTGAGCCGAGCCGCAACGATGGACGCTTGGCCGTGAGCTGAGATGACGACCGAGCCCGGCCCGGTGCCACCGCCGGGGTCGATCGGCGTCGCGAAGTCGACGATGCCTCCGGCCGGCACGTCGGCCGTGAGCGCCGCCGCCTCCCCAGCCTGACCGGGCGGAGCGACACTCACCAGCACAGGTCTTGTACCCGGGTCGTACACCGAGAACGTGCTCACCACCCCCCGGGTCGAGGGCCCGGCGGCGAACGCCCACCGCCCGAGCCCGTGCTCAGGCCCGACAAGCAGCGAGCTGCCGGTGACGTGCACATGTGGGGAGCGGCGCGTCGACCCGTGGCCCGGCGCCCCTACAAGGGTCTCGGACGTCGACTCGAGCGCCCCCACGACGATGTCCCCGCTTACCGCGGCCGCGGTGACGGCGAGGGTGCTGATCTGCGGGACCCAGCGGCGAAGATCGAGGACCACGAGGCCCGTGGCGGGGACGACGACGCCCTGGAAGGCCGCTGGCGAGGTCAGCCCCGTGCCGGTCGAGACGCTCACGTCGACAACGGCGGGCGTGGCGTCGGGATCGTAGAGCGAGAGCCGGACATCGGACCGGTGATAGGTACTGCCCGTGGGCACATAGCCCCGGGTCGCGGCTCCGACGGCGCACGGGGACGAGAGCACGACCGGTCCGCCGACAGTCGACCCGCCGACGATCGATTCTGCAACCCCGATGCCGCCCCCGTCGGTCTCGACCGACACCGCCGCGAATCCCGCCGTACCGTCGCTGGGCAAAGCCAGTATCGCCTGTGATTCGCCGCGAACTTCGAGCCGGATCGTCGAGGTCGATTCTGCGGCCGCCGTCCCCGCAACCGGAACCGCGACGCGCGAAACCGTGACCATGACGCCGACTGCCAAGCCCCCGCCGTTCACCACCGAGATGCGCGAGCTCTCCGGCCCGGTTCCAACCGGCAGGGGGCCAGGGCAGCGCCAAGCGCTCGGCTTGGACATTTGCACGACGGGGAGTGGCGGTGATCCTGCGAACCGGGTGCCGGCGGCGCCCACGCTCGGTTGGCGAACCAGGCCGTTGACAACCAGAAGCACCACGAGCGTGCTTCCCACGGCGAGGAGTGATCTGCGGCGCGGATGCCCGAACGCCCGGCGGGGGCGCCCGTGTCGGCCCATGGTCTCGCTCATTGCAGCGCGCTCGGGGCTGGCTCGGCGGCGGGCACGGCGGCCGGCTCGGCGGCCGGCTCAGCGGCGGGCTCGGATCGGGCCGGGTGATCGCCCAACATCGCCACGTTGGATGCCGGGCTCGGTGTCCCCCTCCGTCGGCCACGCGTAGCAGAGCCATCATCCGGCGGCCTCGTGCTCGCACCGGCGAGAGAGCGGCGGCGCCTCCGGCGGACAATGCCCTCAGCGATAGCGAGAGCCGTGACGAGCAGTCCCGCGGCCAACCCGAGCTCTCTCAGCCAGCCAGGGGTCCGCCCCCTCGCGCCTCCGAGGGACGGGACGAGGCGAGTTCGGGTGCTGCCGGCTGCCGGCCACGCCGTATCCTCGAACGCGACTACCCCGCCTTCGGTCGGAAGTTGGCGGAGGTCACTTTGAGCCTGCAGCGCTGGTACCAGGCTCGCGGGAGGAGCAGCCGACGGAGGCACCTGGACGCCGGGAAGGTCGGGAGCCACGCCGGAGGGCACGATCACGTAACGGACTCCTGCTCTCGCGAGCGCCGCACCGAGCCGGACGGTAAGCCCGGCCTCCGCGTCGATGACGGACGTCTCGACCTGCGATCCAACACCCGGATTCGCGCTTGGCCAGAGTCGCCGGCCGTCCGGCGGCCCGCCCACGCTCACGGCAAACGCGAGTCCTGGTCGAAGTTGCCACGCGGGCTGCGGCAGACTCGCGGGGTCGCCGAGCCAGAGCACGTCGTAGCCTCTCGCGGATCGCACCGCGGTCCAGCTGAGGAGCTGCTCATAACCGACCGATGGCAACGAGGAGTGGCCGTCCACCGTCGACACCAGAGTCGGGAACAAGCCTGCGACGAGGCAGAGCGCCGCTCCCGCGCTCAAGTTCTGACGCCATCCAAAACGACTTCTCGCGAGGTCGACCTCGAACGCCGCGACACCAAGGCCAACCGCGGCGGCGAGGCAACAGGCGGCGGGAGCGAGCATGACCAGCGTTGCTCCCCCACCCGCACCGAGCCATCCGGCCGCGCCGGCATACGCGACACCGACAGTGACAACCCCAGCGATCCACCAGCGAGTCGCCCATTCGAGCCGCACGTCGCGCGCCACCAGCAGCACGAAGCCGGCGCCGAGCAGGAGCCCCCAGCCGAGCCAGCCGGCCCCTATCGGCCCGACGGCGAAACGAAGCAAGCGCAAGACCCCGCCTGTGCTCCCCCGAGCGCGCACCGCACCTGCGATGACGCTCCATCTCGCACCGCGCTGGACGAAGGTGAGAGACCAGGGGAAGCAACAGGCGAACGCGACCGCCAGGGCGCCGACGGTGACGCCGAACGCCCGGAGCACGGCGGAGACGCGGCCCGCCGCGACCGAGCCGAGCACGATGCCCACCGACAGGGCAGCCACCGCAACCACTGAACGCGGTGCCAGGGCCGCCATGAGAGCGAGCAGTAGGCCGAGCGGGACGACATCAGCCACCGCGCCACGCCACCCACCAGCGTGATCGGACCCGAAGGGCGGCCGCCGGGTTGCCCGGCAGAGGCGTGCCAGCACGAACGGCACGCCGGCAAAGGTCACGAGAGCCTGCAGGTCACCGGCGGCGATGTCATTCCAAACGAGCGGAAAGCCGAGATAGGCGATCGTCCCCGCCAACCGGGCGCGGCTCGAGCCCAGCGGACGAAGAAGCCGGTACATCCCTACGGCGCCGACAAGGATGGGACCAACCAGGAGCAGCTTCTCCAGTTGCGCGGTGCTGCCGAGCAAGACCGCTCCCGCCAGCCCTACCAGGCCGAAAGCGGGCGGCGCGGGCCCGGTCGCCTGCCAGCCAGCATCCTGCCAGCCACCGAAGAACTCGCGGAGCAAGGTCGACGCCGCCGGGAAGGGCAAGAGCTCGCCCACGAGTGGCAGATGACCCAACATGAGATTGCGAACCCCGAAGAGGACCACGAGGGCCACGACCGCCACGGCCCACCCGATGCTCGCGGGCGCGGCGCGTCGCAATCGCCTGGTCTCGACCCGTGTCGGCTCGCGATCCTCGTCAGTGCCAAGCAGGAACTGGGCTGTCGGTTCCTCCGGACCTGTTGGCTTGCCATCAAGGGCAGGGCGTCGCCCGGCGCGGCTGAACTGGCGCGCGACGGCGCGATCCGGTTGCTGGCGAACCTTCCTGAGCGCCTTGCGAGCCGTCCTGAGGCTGCTGCGGTGCCGCCAGTTCCACCGCCAGGCTTCCCGGACGCGCTTTGAGCGGTCGCGGTCGCCCTTGGCGAAGGCGACTAGCACTTCCGCCGCCGAGGCGAGCATGAGCTGGATCCCGACAAGCCACCGACGAGGCCAGTCATAGTTCTTGAGGACGGCGCGCAGCTCGTTGCGGCGACGCAAGACGAGCACGTCGCCGGCCGCCCTCGATCCTGACGCTGCTGCCTGAACATGGCGAACGCGGGCCGAGGGTGCCACGACGACTCGGGCGCCCGCGACCTGGGCCCGCCAGCACAGGTCGATATCCTCGCCAAACCATTCCATGTCCGGATCGAAGCCGCCGAGCGCTCGAAACAGGTCCTCGCGTACCAAGGTGCAGCCGCCCGGCACCGCGAAGACCTCCCGAACCTCGTCATGCTGGGCCTGGTCGAGCTCGCCGGGTTCGACCCGGTCGAAAGGTGCCCCGAAACGATCGACGCCGACACCTACCTGGAGCAATCGGTCAGGAGTTTCCCAGTCGACGAGCTTCGCGCCGACGATGCCGGCGTTGGAACGGTAGGCCTCCTCGACCATGCGGCGAGCCGCGTCGGGAGCAGGTGCCACGTCGTCGTGGCAGATCAACAGGTGGGATGCCCCTTCGACTGCTTCCAGGGATTCGTTCGCGGCCGCCGAGAACCCCTGGTTCTCCTCTTGGCGGTAGATGAAGGCGCGCGGAAGTACCGCTGCGACACGCGCCGTCAGCTCCTCGTGGCTCGCGGCGTCCACCACGAGCACGTCGAGGTTCGGGTAGTCCTGCGCTTCAAGCGCCCCCAGACATTCCTCGAACCACCGAGC
>Ga0209415_10001300_pt1 | contig 47780 bp, 44 predicted proteins | sample PeaSoiSIISIP2007_FD_187696 | JGI IMG/M metagenome (GOLD analysis project Ga0209415, IMG submission 187696) | Peat soil microbial communities from Weissenstadt, Germany - SII-SIP-2007 (SPAdes) (version 2) | ecosystem: Environmental > Terrestrial > Soil > Wetlands > Peat | place: Germany... | reverse complement strand
TCCTCGTAGCCAACCCCGAGGCGGCCTGCCACTCCCGGGCGGTAGCTCTCAATCACCACGTCCGCGCGCGCGGCCAGCTTGCACAGGACATCCCTCCCCTCCGCCGCCTTCAGGTCCAGGCGGATTCTCTGCATGTCGCGCCCGGCGCCGTACGCGTGAAACACTGGATCTACCTGCTTAGTGCCCTTCGCGGTAACCGGCGCGACCTTGATCACCGTCATGCCGTAGTCGGCAAGGATGCGCGAGGCCCGGGCCGCCGGCCCTACGCTCGCGAGATCGAGCACGGTGAAGCCTTGCAGCAGGGCCATGGTCCGACGCTCAGAAGTTCTTCGGCAGGTCGAACTTCCGCTTGGCGATGATGTTCTTCTGGATCTCCGAAGAACCGCCACCGATCGTGTCGATAACCGTGTACGTGTAACAGCTCTCGGCGCGGCCCTTGAGCGGGGCATCTTCGGTGGCCAGCGCGAGCTGGGCGCCTGGACCGACGATGTCCATGGTTGCATCGGCGAGGCGGCGCGACAGCTCGGTCGCGTACAGCTTGTACTCGGATGCCTGGACGGTCGGCGTCTTGGCCGCGTCGCAGGCGGCGACCACGAACCGTACCCCCAGCAGGCGAGCCACCTCGCACTCCGTGGCGAGCTGCGCGACCTTCTGGCGGATCACGGGGTCGTCCTTCATCGCCTTGCCGTCGCGCTTCGCGTCCCTGACGTGATTGCAGAGCAGCTCGACGCGGCCGCGGATGGGCGAGAACGTGAACATGGTGAAGCGCTCGATATCGAGCGCTTCGGCGATGTACTGGAAACCCTTGTTCAGCTCGCCGACGCGGTAGTCATCGTGTACGAACACGTTGTCGAAGAACACGCCGTTTGTGCGCTCGTTGCCCATTGTATACATGGGCGTGATTGTGAGGCCCGGGTCGTCCATCCGGACAAGGAACAGCGTAATGCCGTGATGCTTGGGTGCCTGGAAATCCGTTCGGGCGCCGACCCAGTACCAGTCGGCAAAGTGTGCCGAGGTCGTGAACGACTTCTGGCCGTTCAGCACCCAGCCGTCACCCCTGCGCTCCGCTTTAAGTCGCATCGCGGCCGAATCGGAGCCCGCGCTGGGCTCGGAATAGCCCACCGCGAACTCCACCGTCCCGGCAAGGATCTGCGGCAGGAACTCGCGCTTGAGCTTCTCGGAGCCGACCCGTATCAGCGTCTTGCCGACGATGCCGACTCCCTTGCCGATCTGTGGCGCTCCCACCGCGGACAGTTTCTCGTTCAGCAGGTACTCATAGAAGCCGCTGCCGTCCTGGCCGCCGCAGTCCTTAGGCCACGAGATTCCCAGCCAGCCCTTGGCGGCTAGCATCCGCATGAAAGCCCGGCGTTCCGGCGTGTCGCAGATCTGGGCCATGTTCTCGCGTGTGACGTCCATCACCTTGGGGTTCCGGTTTTCCTCCAGGAACTGGTCGACCTCCCGCAGGAACTGACGTTCGTCTTCGGAGAATTCAAAATCCATGCTTTGACTTCCAGCTACGGCCAGGCGGCAGGACGGCACCATTCGCGTCTTTGTGGGTCATGCGCTCCGCTCGGCCCCGATTGGTCGGTGCCGCGTCACGCGCAGACTGCAAGCTCTGTACCCGCGCGCAGCAGCATGTGCAAGACTGTATATGCGGTTCACCAACTGCGGGAAACCGTACCGTCAGGACCATCCGCGAGCGACGTCCAATCGGACTACTGGCGCGTGGGAGCAAGTGCGCCACCCTGTGACGCGACAATTGCACGCGTCGTTGTGTCGTCGGAATCAACCGCAATAGCAGGCGGAGACGACGGGATCACCGTCCCGTGTAGCTAGGCTTGCGTTTCTCCGCAAAAGCGCGCGGTCCTTCCCGGGCGTCCTCGGACAGGAACACTCGTGCAGCGAGCGCCTTTTCGAGCACGAATTTCGGCTCATTGTTCAGTGCCCGCACGGCGATCTCTTTCGCCGTGCGCACGGCCAGCGGGCCGTTCTGGCAGATCTTGTCGGCCATGGCCACGGCCTCGTCCAGGAGGTGCTCGCCGGGCACCACCCTGTTCACTAGGCCGATGTCGTAGGCCCGCCGTGCGTCGATCGTCCCGCCGGTCAACAGCAGCTCCATCGCCACCGCCCAGGGGATCTGCTGCGGCAGGCGGATGTGGCTGCCGCCCGCGGGAATCACGCCCCAGCGCACTTCGCTCAGTCCGAAAGCGGCGGTCTCCGCCGCGATGCGGATGTCCGTCCCCAGCAAGAACTCCAGGCCGCCCGCAATGCACAGCCCGTTCACGGCGGCGATGATGGGCTTGAAAATCTGCTGGAACGGCCGCTTCGCCGGATCTGCGTAACCCATGGAATCGCCCGCCGTGAGAGCCGGTATCGCATCCTTGAGATCCATGCCCGCGCAGAAGGCCCGGTCGCCCGCGCCAGTCAGGATCGCCACGTGCAGCTGCGGGTCGGCATTGAAGTCATCGAACGCCGCATCCATGCCGATGAGCATCTCCCGCGTCAGGGAGTTCATCGCGTGGGGCCGACTGAAGGTCATCACGGCGATGCGGCCGCGCTTCTCGTAGGTGAAGGTTTCTGGAAGGTTCAGTGCCATGGCTCGATCCTCTGAGTTTCACCGTCCGTCGCGCCGGACTAGGGGCTTGGTCGCGGCGCCGCTGAGTCTGCCGACCGGCCGGCGACGGCATCGCCCGTCGCGGGGCCGCAACCCCACCGTCAGCTATCCCGTTGCGCCGCGGTCCGAGCACCGCTGTCTGTAAGCGCCGCGACAACCAGTTCCGCCAGGTCGAAGACCTTGCGCTGCTCCGCGCGCCTGCCGGCGCTCGCGGTCAGCATGAGCAGGCAGAACGGGCAGGAGGTTGCGATCTTGTCGGCGCCGGTGCTGAATGCCTCGTCGATGCGTACGTCGCTGACCCTCGCCGTGCCGCCCTCGCGCGCCCAGTACATACCGCCGCCGGCGCCGCAGCAGAAGCTGTCCTTGCGGCTGCGCGGCATCTCAACCAGTTCGCCGACGGCCGCGACGACACGGCGCGTCTCCTCGACGATGTCATTGTGGCGCGCCAGATAGCAGGGATCGTGAAACGTGATCTTTTGGACCCGATCCCGCTGCACCTTGAGCCTGCCCTCACGGATCAGCCGGTCGATCAGCACGCCGTGGGGAATCGTTTCCCAGGTCGCGCCGAGCTCCGGATAGTAGCGGTCGAAGCTGTTGTAGCAATGGGCGCACATCGTGATGACCTTGCTGACCTGCCGCTCCTGGAAGTCCCCGATGTTGGCTCGGGCCATCTCCACGAACTGAAGCTCGTTGCCCATGACCTTGGCGGGATCGCCGGTGCAGCAGGATTCCTCGAGGATGCCATACGAAACACCCGCGACATCGAGGATTCGCACCATGGCCCGGGCGATCTGCTGGGCGCGTTCCTCGAAGGCGACCGAGCACCCGATCCAGAGCAGGTACTCAGTCCGGCCGCGCTCGAAGAGCGGCACGTCGAGGCCGCGGCGCCAGTCGTCCCTGTTGGCGGACGTGCCGACGAAGGGATGGCCGCGCGATTCGAGGTTGCGGTTCGCGGCCGCCATGACCTCTGGCATCTCCGAGCGACCCATGACGAGATGCCGGCGGAACTGCAGGATTGCCTCGGCCGGATCGTTGATGACCGGGCATTGCTCGACGCACGCAGCGCAGCTCGTGCATGCGAAAATCGCTTCCGTACCGAGTTCCGTCAGCAGCGAGGTATCCCCGAACCTGCCCTGCTCAAGGTATTCGGCGCAAGTCAGCATGATCTTCTTGGGCGACAGCGGCTTGCCGGTCTGCGCCGCCGGGCAGGCTTCGTGACAGCGCCCGCACCACAGGCAGGCCGAGAAATCGAGCAGGTTCTTCTGCGGGAAGTCGGCGAGCTTCTCCGCGCCGAGTACGAGCTCCTGGCCGTCGCCCTCGCCGGCCTCGAAGTTGATCGCCGGCAGGGTGACGCCGGAGCGGCGCTTCGCGAGCGCCGCGTTCACCGGGCCGAGCACCATGTGGGACATCGGCGTGCGCGCGATCAGCGCGATGAACGTCACCCCCATGAGGCCGTGGATCCACCACAGCGCCACGTGGCCGGTAGTGATGCTGCGCACGTCGAGGCGGTGCAGCCCGGCGGCGACTGCCTCGCCGAGGAACTTCCCCCTGTTCACGACCCCCGGAGAGGCCAGCCGGAACGCCTCGTCGGCGAATCCGGCAATGACGATCAGCGTCAGCAGAATCTCCATGGCCTCGAAGCCGGCGCGCGCCTTGCCAACCGTCAACCGCTCCGGTGGCAGCAGGCGACGCAGGAGAAGGAACAGAATCCCGAGCAGCATTGCGATGCCGGCCAGCTCCCGGCCGAGCTCCATCACCAGGAAGCCGAACCAGCCCGCGTACACCGGTATGCCGACAAATGTCAGTGCGTACAGTCCGTGGCCGATGATCTCCACCAGGGCACCGGCGAACAGCAGGCTGTGCGCAATGCCGGCGGCCGGCCGCTTGAACATGCGCGAGATCAGGATCCCGCGCGACCACAGCGATCCCCAGTTGATGCTCCCGCGTGCGCCCGCGGGCCCCGGCGCGACGCCGAGCGGCGCCCGGCCCGCTGCGACGCGACGCGCAATATCGCGCAGCCCGAGGGCCAAGCTGCCGGCGGCCCCGCACAGCAGGACGAACAGGATGACGTAGTTGATCGGGCCTATGTCGTGCATCGCGCGACGCCGTTGTGTTGACTCACGCCTCCCGGCCCGCCGGCGCCGGGCCTAGCGCTTCAGGATCGCCGCCGTCGCGTTGCCCCCGAGCCCCAGCGTCTGCGCAAGGCCCACCCGGGCGCCAGGCACCTGCCGGGCACCGGACTGGCCACGCAGCTGCCAGGTGAGCTCCGCGATCTGGAACACGCCCATGGCCGTGGTCGCCTCCCCGAAGGACACGAAGCCACCCGAGGGATTTATCGGCATGCGGCCGGTCGGCGTCGTCTCGCCCGCCTCGAGCAGATGCTCGGCCTCGCCGGGCTGACACAGCCCCCATTCCTCGGGAAATGCGAGTTCGTAGTAGCAGGTGTTGTCTTGCAGCTCGGTGAAGCTGACGTCCTTCGGGCCGATTCCGGATCGTTCGAACGCCTTCAGCACCGCCGCCTTCGCCTCGGTATGGAAGCTCGGGCCGTTCGGCACGGGGCCGGCCAATGCGCGCGGCAGGGCATCCTCGAACGTCATCGTCGCCACGGCGCTAGAGGCAACCCACACCGGCGCGGCCGTGAACTGGCGGGCCTTGTCCTTCGAGCAGATCACCGCCGCGGCGGCGCCGTTCGACACGGCACAGATCTCGAACAGGCGCAGCGGATTGCTGACGTAGGCCGACGCGAGTACCTCCTCGACGGTCACCGCCTTCTGAAACCGCGCAAAGGGGTTGCCGACCCCACAGCGGCGAGCCTTGACCGTCACCCCAGCGAACTGTGCCTCGGTTGTGCCGTAATCATGCATGCGCCGGCGGGCGAGCGCCGCCCAGAACGCGGGACCGGGAATCCCGACGCAACGCTGGCGCAGGAACTCCGGATCGGTCACTTCCTCGTTGCCGGAGGTTTGGATCATCCCCTTCGGCATCACCTCGCCGCCGACCACGAGCACCATGTCGTGGAGGCCGCCGGCGACCATGGAATAGCCGACGTTGAACGCATTGCCCCCGGCCGCGCAGCCAGCCGACAGGTTGTAGACGGGCACGCCCGTGGAGCCCATGTCCTCGACGACGTCGTTGCCATTGAGGCCCCAGCCCTTGCCGCCGGAGAACCGTGAGCTCGCCGCGGCGACCGCCTCGATCTGCCGCCACGCGACGCCGGCGTCCTTGAGAGCGGCGTCCACCGCGTGTCGGCACAACGCCGTCACGGACTTGTTGCCGACCACGGCATCTCCGGACTTGCCGAAGCGGTGGAGTCCGACACCCAGCACGACGACTTCTCGCATCTCGTTACTCCTCGCCGCTCAAACCAGTCTGAACTTCCACGTCGTGTAGGCCTTGCCGTCCTCGTGATACAGCGCCTCGACGACGAGCTCAACCGCCGCGCCCACGCTGACCTCCTCGACGGGATTGACCATCTGCCCGACGACGCGCAGCCCGGCCTCCAAATCCACGATGCCGATCACGTAGGGCGCGAACGGCTTGTCATGCTTGTAGGGCGCCGGTGGCGCGAAATTCGCGACGGAGTAGCTCCAAAGCCGGCCGCGACCTCCGAAGCTGCACTCCTCCATCTGCGAGCCCGGACATGCCGGGTTGTGGCAGCTCGCCGCACGCGGAAAATACGGCGTGCCACAGGCCGTGCACCGCGACCCGAGGATTCCGGCGCCACCGTCCTCGACGAACAGCCCCGCCACGCTCGGCACAGTTATCTCGCTCAATTGCGTGTCTCCCTCAGGCACCCGCGGCCTTGATCAGTTCAGGCAGCACATCGAGGCAGTCGGCGACGATGCCGTAGCGTGCGTACCGGAAGATCGACGCATCCCGGTCCCTGTTGATCGCAACGATCGTCTTAGCGGCCGAGCAGCCCGCCATGTGTTGGCTCGCGCCCGATATCCCGACCGCGACGTACAGGCGCGGCCGCGCAATCTTGCCCGTGAGGCCCACCTGCCGCGATGAATCGATCCAGCCGTCGTCGACGATTACCCGCGAACCGGCCCACATCCCGCCGAGCACCGCCGCCAGCTGCTTGACGAGCTCAAAGTTGCGAGCGTTGCCCAGGCCGCGTCCGCCGCTGACGATGACCTCCGCATCCTCGAGGCGCGGCCCCGCGGACTTCGGTTCCGAGACGACCCGGAAGCGCTCCTCGACGGCGGCCAGGTCGACATCGACCTGCCGCCGCACAGGGTTGCTGCGCTCGGGTGGCTGCTCGATGGCGATCGTCGTGGTTACAAGACACGCGACGTTGACAGCCGACGCCATGCGGTACACGACGTGGGTGTCGCCGCCGAACGCCGACGCCGTCACGAGGAGCGCACCGGCGTTGAACTCTAATGCCAACGCGTTCGTGACAACCGCTGCCCCGAGGCGCGCGGCCAAGCGCGGGGCGACCAGGCGGGCCGCCTCGGTCTGGTTGCACAGGACGAGCGTGGGCGCGGTCCGCGCGCAGTACTGGGACAGGGCCTCGACTACCACGTCCGGTCCAAACCCCGCGAGCTTCGGATCGGCGATGACATCGAACGCGGCGAGCCCGTGGCGGGAGGCGACTTCGGCGGCCTGCTGTGCGGCGCCGCCCAGTACAACCCAGTCCAGCGTCAGCCCAGCCGCCGCGCTGAGCCCACGGGCCGCGGTCAGCGCCTCCTCCGCGCCCCGCTCGATGGCCTCACCCCAGCTGCATAGAACCACGCTCATGCCGGATATCTTCAGTCGCGTCGGAACAGCCGTCTGCACGTGCCGCTGAAACGCTCCCAGAGTGTTCTCAGTACCATTGCGACGACGTTGATCGAGTCTTCCCTGCGGGGTGGCGCCGCCGCTTGCGGTCTGCCTGCGGCCGTCGCCTGCGCGGCGCGGCGTCCGATCTCCTGCGACTCGAGCATTGACCCGACGTTGGCGACGTACATCTTGATGATCTGGGACGAGACGCCTTCGATCATTCCGCGGCCAACCTGGACGATGCGCCCCGTCAGGTCGAGGCTGGCTCGGCAGCGAACCTCGGTGCCAGCGCCGCCAGGCCCGGAAGAGAGCTGGCTGATGATGGTGCCGCGCACGGTCCCGCCGCCGCGCTCTACGCCCTCGGCGAGCATCCTCACGGTCCCGGTGGCGTGGTCCGCCTCGAGGTAGGTGATGGTCCCTTGGTACTGGGCCGTGACGGCGCCGATCTTGACCTTCACGGAGCCGATGAATTTCTTCTCGTCTACGATCTCCGTGAGCGACGCGCCCGGCATGCACGCGACGACGTTGGCCGGGTTCATCATGAAGTTCCACACCGCCTCGGGCGGCACGGCTACGTGGAACGTTTGCGTGATTTCGATAGCCATGTCGTATGCCGGTCAGATTCGCGGGGCAGGCGAGGCCGTGCGTTACGCTGCGCAGTCACAGGACGCGGTCGGCGCGAAGCCGGTCAATGAGCTGCCGCGCGGCCTCCGCGGGCGACCCCTGCAGGAATTCGCAGTTGCCGCTCACCACTGGTACGAACTGGCGCAACAGCACGACGACAGGCTGCAGATCCGCTGCCGTCAGGCCGAGCGCGGTGGCTCTCAGTTCCGTCGGCACCATCTTGCGCGCGGCCATCTTCGCCATCGCCGTTGGAAAGCGCGGGACGCCGAGTTCGCTGCTGACCGTCACTACGGCCGGCAGCGGGCCTTCCACGACCCGGTCGCCGTCGGCGGTCGCGCACGTCACCCTGACCGCTCGACCCACCGCCTCTACGGTGCGCGCGAAGAGCGCGACTGGCATGCCGAGCTTCTCCGCCAGCAGGACCGGCACCACCCCCTGGTCGTCGTCGGAAGCTTGTCGGCCGCACAGGACCAGGTCGGCGCCGCCACTTGTCCGGACGTAGGCGGCGAGCAGGCTCGACACGACCGCGCAGTCGAGCTCCTGCCCGCTCGCGTCGATGGCTACGATTTCGTCAGCACCGAGCGCGGCGCAGTGCTTGAGCACAGCCTTCTGGTGCGGGCCGATCGACACGGCGACGATCGTGCAGGAGACCCCGGCGTCGCGAATGCGCAGCGCTGCCTCCATCGCCTGCTCGTCGTAGCCGTTGATCAGGCGCGGCACGGCCGCCGCCTCGAGCGTCCGGCCGTCGCTGCCGATCGCGAGCTTGCCGGCCAGCACGTAGTTGTTGACCGCGCTCGGGTCGAGCACTTCCTTGACACACACAACGATGCGCATGGCGTCTGTCTGTCGTTTGTTCCCGTACCGGGTCCTATTACTCGTCGCCTTCCAGAACCAGGCTGCCGGAATCGCACCAGACGGCCGCGTGGGTCGAGCCGGAAGGTTTGCGCGTGAGATCGGTCATCAGATACCAGCGCCAGGGGTAGTCGCCGAAGTCGCGGAAGTCGCCGGTCAGCGTTCCGGCGAAGTTCTGTCGACCGGCGAGCCGGGTGCCTTCGATCGCCTGACCGCCGTCGCACTCGGCCCTGCGACCGCGCATGCTGGCGTCGAATCCGACCCGATACGGCGCCGCGGGCGCCGGGCCCTCAGGCCGCGGCGAAGCGGTCGAAGACATCGAGCGCCCCTTCCACTAGATCGGACAGGATCTGCCTCGCCGGCTTCATCTCGGTGACGTAATGGATTCCCTGGCCGGCGGCCTCGGTCATCAGGTCCTTGCGCTGGTAGTCGAGCGAGCCCTGTATGTAGTTGGCCGACAGCAGCATCTGCAGCGGCGGCTTGAGCACTTCCGGTGCCGCCGGGCCCAGCCATTCGTCGTGCCACGGGCAGCGGATCGTGCGCATCGTGTAGCCAGAGATGCAGTCGGAGTACACGGTGTCGTCCGTCTCAGCCTCCAGCAGCCGCTCCTTGAGCGGCAGGTTCACATCGGATTCGCGCGACGTTAGCCATACGGAACCGGTCCACACCCCGTCGGCGCCGAGCGCGAGCGCCGCGGCCAGATGCCGGCCGGTCGTGACGCCTCCGGCTGCGAGCACCGGTACGCCGGTGCCGCGCGCCGCGTCGACGACCTGCGGGACGATGGAGAACGTGCCGATGTTGCCGGTGTGACCGGCGGCGTCGTAGCCCTGGGCGATGATCACATCGGTGCCCGCGGCGATCTGCTTCCTGGCCTGGCGCGGCTTGCCGACGAGGCCCCATACCTGCATGCCCAGCTGGTGCGCCCGCTTTAGCAGGAACTCCGGCGAGCCGAGGCCGGAGGCGAACACCGGCACACGCTCGTCGAACACGACCTCGACCTGCGCGAGGGCCCGCTTCTGGTCCAGGCCGCCCCAGATGTGCAGATTCGGCGCTTCTTTCGGGTCCGGCACGCTGTACTTGTGCTTGATCATCTGCTCGAAGTCGCGATGCGACTGCGGGATCTGGGCGAGCAGCTGTTGGACGGTCCTGTCCTCGGGGACGGAGGCCGGCAGCACGAGATCAATGCCAAAGGCTTTGCCGCTGATGCGATCCCGGATCCACTTGATGTCGGCGGCGATCTGATCGGGCGAATGCAGCGCCTCGCCGAGCACCGCGAAGCCGCCGCTGTTGATCACGGCCACCACCACATCCTTGCAATGCGTAAAGGCGACGATCGGGTACTCAATACCGAGCTTCTCGCACAGTGGTGTATGTAAAGGACCGCTCATGGAAGTTTCTGTGTGAAGTCTCTCACCCGGCCAGGCTCGCAGGACCAGCGACGCAACCCGGGCCGATGCTCGGACCGCGGAACTCGGTGGTTCCGTGGCTGTAATTGCGGCTCGGAATCTAGCTTCCCCGCCAGCTGAACGACACCTCCAATCGGACGATGCCGGCGGCGCGGCGCTTGATGGAGTACACCGCGAGGCGCCCGTGGCTGGCAACAAAGCGACGATGGCGGCGGACCGTCCATTTGGACGTTGACCCGTCTCAGGGCGGATGTAAGTATCGGCTCGGAAACGACAGCTGCCGCCCGTGTGCCCGGAAGCCGTCGGGCCTTCGCCCCGGCGAGTTCGGACTACTGATCGGAACACCGCATTGAAGTCGGCCCCTTTCGACTACTACGCCCCGCAGACGCTCGAGGCGGCTGTGGCGTTGTTGTCACGGTTCGACCGGGAGGGCGTGGATGCGAAGATCCTGGCCGGCGGCCAGAGCCTGCTGCCGATGCTCGCGATGCGCGTGGCGCGCCCGCAGGTGCTCATCGACCTGGGCAAGGTCTCCGGGCTCGACTACATACGCCAGGAGCGCGACACGATCGCCATCGGCGCAATGACCAGCAAGCGCAGCGCCGAGGACTCGTCGCTGGTCAGGGACCGGCAGCCGCTGTTCCATGCCGCCACCAAGCTGATAGGTCACCAGCAGATCCGCAATCGCGGCTCCGTTGGCGGTTCGTTCGCCCATGCCGACCCGGCCTCCGAGTACGCCGCCGTCGCGGTAGCGCAGGACATGCAGATCAAGGTGTTCGGCCCGGATGGTGAGCGACTGATACCGGCAAGCGAGTTCTTCGTCAGCTACATGACCACGAGCATGGCGGGCACCGAGGTACTGACCGAAGTCCGCATGCCGGTGCTACCGACCGGGAGCGGCTGGGCTATCCAGGAATTCGCGCGGCGCAAAGGCGACTTCGCGCTGGCTGGTGTCGCAGTCACCCTGCGCCGGGCCAACGGCCTGTGCGCCGATGTGCGCATCAGTGCCTTCGGTGTGAGCGCGACGGCGGTGCGCTTCCCTGCCGCGGAGGCCATGCTGCGGGGGCAAGCGCCGTCGCCGGAATTGTTTGCCCGCGCAGCCGCCGCGGCCCGCGAATCCCTCGATGAACCAATGAACGACATCCATGCCTCCGCAGATTACCGCCGGCAGCTAGTGAAAGTGCTCACCGGACGCTGCCTGGCGGAGGCCGCCAGCCGCGCGGCCTGACCGGCGGAAGCAACAAGCCGAGAACAGCGATCCGAGCAGACAATGATGACCAAGCAGCGCACGAGGATCACGGTCAACGGATTGCGCTACGAGCGGGAGGTCGAACCGCGGCTCACGCTCGCCGACTTCCTGCGCCACGAGCTGCACCTCGGCGGAACTCATGTGGGCTGCGAGCACGGCGTCTGCGGGACCTGCACGGTCCTCGTCAATGGTCGTTCGGCACGGGCCTGTCTGACCTTGGCGCTGCAGGCCGATGGCACCGAGGTGACAACCGTCGAGGCATTGAGGGACCGCGCAACCGGCCAGCTGCATCCGATCCAGCAGGCGTTCGTCGATGAGCACGGCCTGCAGTGCGGGTTCTGCACGCCTGGCTTCCTGATGACGACCCTCGAATTGCTGCGCGACAACCCCGATCCGAGCGACGCGGAGATCACCGAGGCCCTCGGCGGCAACATGTGCCGCTGCACCGGATACCAGAGCATCGTGGCGTCGGTGCGGCTCGCCGCGCGGCGGCTGCGCGAGACGCACGGCGCCTGAGCCCGCGCGTCGGGATCCACTGGAGAGACAGCGCATCATGGCCACCGAGATTCCACGACTTCCGGAGCAGATGCCGACGACCGCGCTCCGCTACGTGGGCAAGGAGGTCAAGCGCATTGAGGACCCCGCTCTCGTCTCAGGCACCGTGGAATTCATCGACAACGTGGAGCTGCCCGGGATGCTCCACTGCGCGATCCTGCGGAGCCCGCATCCGCACGCCCGTGTCGTCAGGGTCGACACCCGGGCCGCGGAGGCGATGGATGGGGTCGCGGCCGTGTTGACCGGCGAGGACGTGAAGCGCTGGACGAACCCGACCATCACCGCGCCGGCCGGATGGGCCGGCTACTGCCTCGCGGTCGACAAGGCCCTGTTCGTCGGCGAACCGGTCGCCGCCGTTGCAGCCTCGAGCCGCCACCTTGCGGAGGACGCCCTCGAGCTGATCGCGGTCGACTACGAAATTCTCAGGCCGGTCGCGACACCCGCTGAGGCCATGGCCGCGGATGCCCCAGTGTTGTTCGAGCAGCACGGCAGCAACGTCATCCAGAGCCGCACGTACACCTGGGGCGAAGTTGAGCGGATCTTCGCGGAGGCCGATCACGTCGTCAGTAATACCTTCCGCTGGAACCGCGTGGGCGCCAATCCGACCGAGACGTTCGGTTGCATCTGTCAGTGGGACTTGAGCGACAACAGTCTGACCTGCCGCGGCGCGTACCAGACACCCGGGTTCTGGGCCCTAGGGCGGGCCATGTCGCTCAATCTGCCGACCAACAAGGTAAGGGTCATCAGCCATCCCCAGGGCGGCTCGTTTGGAGGGAAGGGCGGCCCGCGCGGCACCGACATCGCCGCGCTCCTGTCACGCAAGTCGGAGGGGCGCCCGGTCAAGTACATAGAAGACCGGATGGAATACCTCATGGCCGGCTTCAGCCAGTCCTGGGACCGTCATTACGAGGCATCCCTCGCGGTCAAGGCTGACGGCACTATCACCGGCTTCCGGGTCAAGCTGCTCGACGACCAGGGCGCCGGCGCCGAGGGCTACGGCACGATCTCGGTGGCCAAGCCGCTCGCCGCGTTCACGGGCAACTACCGCATCGAAGCCGCACAGTACGACACGACCCTGGTCGTCACCAACCGCGCCCCGACCGGCCCATACCGCGGGTACGGCCCGCCGCCACACTTCCTCGTGCTCGAGTCTTTGGTGGACATGACAGCGCGCAGACTCGGCATGGATCCGGCCGAGCTCAGGCGCAGGAATTACATTCGTCCCGACCAGTTCCCGTACACGATCCCGAGCGGCAATGAGTACGACAGCGGCAACTACGAGGCGGTGCTCGACAAGGTGCTGCGCCTGGCGGACTACCCGGCGCTGCGTCGGGAGCAGGCCGCGGCACGGGCGGCCGGACGGCTCGTGGGCATCAGCGTCGTGAACACGGTCGAGCCTGGGGTGTTCGACTGGAATGCCTACGCCACGGTCGGCATCCAGGGCCTGGGCGTGCCCGAGGGCGCCAAGGTTGCCGTCGACCTGCTCGGCAACGTGACCGTCGTCGTCGGCTTCAACATCCAAGGACAAGGGCAGTTCACGGTCGCGGCCCAGGTCGCGGCCGACTACCTCGGCGTCGACATGAACTCTGTCAGGGTCACGATGGCGCCAACCGATACGGCTCCGCCCAGCTTCGGCCAGGGCGGCAGCCGACTCGGGGTCGCGGTGACCGGTGCCGTGCTCGGAGCCTGCCAGAAGCTCGAAGCGGATTTCCGGCGCGTGGCCGCGCACCTTATGGGCGTACCGCTCGAGCAGGTTGAGCTCATGGACGGCCGGCTGCGGATCAGGTCCAACCCCGCTGCCGGCATGACTCTGGCGGAAGTGGCCGGCGTGATGCTTGCGCGCAGCGACCTGCTGCCGCCGGGCATGGAGCCCAACCCGCAGGCGACGTCGGTCTGGACCGCGGCTGGACGGAACATGCCGGACGACCAAGGTCGCTGCCGCAGCTACCTAACAGCGGCCAACGCGACTCACGTAGTGATGGTCGAGGTGGACCGGCAGACCGGACACACAGATATTCTTAAGTATTTCGTCGTCGATGACTGCGGGACGCGGTTGAATCCCGCGATGGTGGAAGGCCAGATCCAGGGAGCCGTGGCCCAGGGGGTCGGCGTGGCGCTCCTCGAGGAGTACGTCTACAACGACCAGGCGCAGCCGCTGGTGACGACCTTCGCCGACTACCTGATTCCGACCATCCACGAAGTGCCGATGACGCAGCGCGACTTCGTCGTGACGCCGTCGCCAGTGACGCCACTCGGCGCAAAGGGGTGTGGCGAGGGCGCAATGCACACAACGCCAGCTGCCGTGATCTGCGCCATCAACGACGCTCTCGCACCGCTCGGCATTGAGGTGCGGGAGACGCCGGCATCCCCATACCGGGTCTGGAAGCTGCTCACGGCCGCCGGCGCGACCGGCTGACACCGACCATGCCGGTGGGACCCTACACGGGGCACGGCGATCACCGCGAGCAGGAAAGGCCAAATGATTCTACGCGTCGAGTCAACACTGGTCGGCACGGACACCGAGCAGTACGCCGGCAACGGTCAACCGCACACCACACTGGTGGAGCTCGCGGACACGGCGCGACGGATCGAAACGCTCGGCTTCGACAGCGCGAGCGCCCCCGAAGCGGGTCACGATCCATTTCTGCCGCTGGTAATTGCGGCGGCCCATACGCAACGCATCACGCTCGGCACTAACGTCGCGATTGCCTTTCCGCGCAGTCCCATGGTGACCGCGCAGCTAGCCTGGGACTTGCAGCAGTTCTCCGGCGGCCGGTTCACGCTCGGTCTCGGCAGCCAGGTGAAGGGCCACAACGAGCGTCGCTACAGCACGCCATGGACCAGTGAACCCGGCCCGCGCATGCGCGAATACATACAGTGCCTGCAGGCGATCTTCGCGAGTTTCCAGAACCCGAGGAAGCCGACGTTCTTCGAGGGCAAGCACTACCAGTTCACGCTGCTGCCGCCCTTCTTCAATCCCGGTCCCATCCCGCATCCGCGCATCCCGATCTACGCAGCCGCCGTGAATCCCTACATGGCGCGCCTCGCAGGCGAGCTGTGCGACGGCCTGCGCCTGCATCCGGTCGCCACGTTCCGCTATACGCGGGAAGTGATCCTGCCGGCGATTGCCGGCGCGGCGCAAAAGGCAGGCCGGTCGACAGGCGACTTCGACCTGGTGGGCGCGCCGTTCCTAGCTGTCGGACGCAACGTCGACGAATTGGCGAAGGCGCGAGACGCCGCCCGGCAGCAGATCGCCTTCTACGCCTCGACGCGCTCCTATCACGCGGTGCTGGCCCACCACGGCTGGGGCGAAGTGGGCACCCGGCTGCATGAGCTGTCACTCGCCGGGAAGTGGGCGGACATGCCGCCCCTGATCACCGATGCCATGCTGGACGAATGGGCCATCACGGCCACCTACGACCGGCTGGCTGAGGCGCTCCTTGCCAGGGCCAACGGGCTCTACCGTACCATCGTCCTGTTGCTCCCGACCAAAGCGCGGCGCGACACCGACCTGATGCGGGAGCTCATCACGCGGTTGCACGGCGGGTAACCGGACACCGGGCTACCGATCCGGCTCCGAGAATGCATCACAGGCAGTGGGACCTCGCAGAGCGTCGGACGACCAGGCCGCCCGGGTAATTCGTATCAATCCGCGCCCTTCGGTCGGCCCACGAGCCGTGCCGCCGGACTACCGAACTTCTGCTTCAGGACGCGCCGGAGCACCTTCCCCATCTCGTTGTACGGCAGCTGTTCTGCGAACCGAATCTTGGTTGGCACCCGCGACGAACGCAGACGCTCCCTGACCCAGTCCTGCAACTCGGCGATTGTGGCGGGGGAATGATCCCGGAGCACCACGACGGCACCGACGGTCTCGCCCCACTGCTCGTCGGCGACCGCGACGACGGCCACGTCCGATACCGCCGGGTGGCCGAGCAGCACGTCCTCGATCTCCCCCGGTGAGATGTTCTCGCCGCCGCGGACGATCACGTCGTCGGCGCGGCCTTCCAGATAAAGGTACCCAAACTCATCCACGTGGCCCCGGTCGCGGGTTGGGAACCAGCCGTCGGCATCCAGCATGCTCCCGAGTTCGAGGTACTCACCGGCCACCTGGCCTCCTCTGACAAAGATGTCTCCCGACTCGCCGGCCCCGAGCAGCTGCCCCGCCTCGCCACGAACCTGGATCTCGACGGACGGGACGGGCTTGCCCACGGACCCGAGGCGCCGACGAACCGCCGGATCGTCGCTGGCGACGCCGGCCCGATGGTCTTCCGGGTCGAGCAAGCAGATCGTCGAGCTGGTCTCCGTCAAACCGTAAGCATTGGTAAAATCGACGCCCGGCAGCAGCTGTATGGCCCGTTCGATCACCGACAGGGACATCTTGCCGCCGCCGTAGGCGATCGCTCTGAGCGTCGGTACGTCGGCCGTCTCCCCGGTCTGGACGAGATGATCAACGATCCTTGACAGCATCGTCGGAACTAGGAACGCGTTGGTGATGTTCTCCTCGCGCGCGAGCTTGAGCCACGTCGCCGCATCGAAGTTCGTCAGCTGTACCATTCGCCGGCCCGCATAGCTCGAGCTCAAGACGGCCGAGATGCCGGCAATGTGATACGGCGGAACCGCAATCAATATCGCGTCTTCCTCCGCGGCCGCGCCGAACTCGACCGTGCCGAGGATGTACGACATGAGATGCTCGTGCCGCAGCACGGCCGCCTTCGGCCGGCCGGTGGTTCCACTGGTGAACACCTGGATGGCGATGTCCTGGGGGTCCCCGGTCGCCGGCGTCGTTCCGACTTCGGACGCTAGCGCCAGGTGCAGAAAAGCCTCGCGGGTAATCACCTGCACACCCGCTGGAATGGCCAGCGGTTTGACCAGGGATTCGCTGCTGATCAACACAGCCGGCGCGATGCGACCGATCAGCTCCTCGAGCTCCGGCTTCGTCAGCCGGTAGTTGATCGGCACATAGGGCACGCCGGCATAGGCAGCGGCGAACAGGGCGATCGGCACTGCCGGGCTGTTGACGTCGAGTACGCCGAGGAACCGGCAGCCGCTCTCGCGGACCGCAGCAGCGGCGGTACGGGCAGCCCCGAGAAGCCCTTCGTACGACAGCTTGAAGTCGCCGGAGGTGATCGCAATGCGCTGCGGATGGCACTCCGCCGCCATCTCCAGCGCCATGGCCAGGTTCACGGCCTAGTCCGACGAGGGTAGCGGCTTCGCCTGCTTGACCGACAGCATCTCGCCACCGATCGAAAGCCCGCCTTTGCCGCCCTTCGTGCAGAGCAGCTCGACTACGCCGCCAGCGTCGGCGTAGCGTTTGCCGAGCAGCGTACCCTGCGTCTTGTCAGGATCGGGATGCGCTCCCGGGGCCTTCGGCACATCCATGGCGATCATCTCGGCGCCACCGCACGCGAGCAGCACCTCGCCGGCAGCCGCACGGATGACCATGACCTCCGTGTCGCAGACTGCGCTCTTCAGTCGTGTTCCCGCCTTGAGCATCTTCATCTCGATTCCCGCCGCTGCGCCTATCGGAACATCCTGAAACGCCGCACCCGCGAGCGCGTTGCCGCTTCAAGGCGAAGTGTCCGGATGGACGTCATTTTATTCATCGTCCATCCAGACTATCTGCCCCACTGGACCCGCTGGCCAAAGAGCACTCGCTAGTTGCCAGATAGCCAGCGGCATCCCAATAATCCGGCGATGCAACCCAGTGCGGCCCGGGAGTCGGGGCGATGGCTCGCGGACATGCCGTGCCATCTCGAAGGACAGGGCGTGGCCACGGACTACGCCGAGGCGCTGCTGCGGTCTATGGGAGCTCACGTCGGCCGCGATCCCGGCCCGGCCGACATGCATCCGGCGATCACCTGGGCTCGCAGTGGGCTCATGGCGCTAACCGGGCGCGTCGACGGTCCACCGCAGATGTGTCCGGTCCCGCTGACAAGCTGCGCCGACGGCGTCGCAAAGGCGCTTCGCGCCGTCGCTCCAGCACTTCGCGGAAACTTGCCTTCCGGTGCGCTCCTGCTTGGCGAGCGGGCAGCCATTGCCGGGCTGCGGCGCAACGGCTCGATCTCGCCGAGTGGCAGCTGCCATCTCCTGCGGGCGGCGAATGGCTGGCTGGCCGTCAACCTCGCGCGCGCCGACGACTGGGCGGCCGTGCCCGCCTGGCTGCAGACGGAGGCGGCCACCTCGTGGGATGCACTTGGCGCAACCGTCGCCCGATGCGATGCCGCAATGCTGGTCGACCGCGCCAGATTGCTCGGACTCGCCGTCACCGCCGCCGAGGCACCCTGCCGGGCCCCGGTGTCATGGTACTCAGTCGCGGCCCGCGGCTGCCCGGTGTCCCCGGGCGAGCGCCGTGGTCTACCCCTCGTCGTCGACTTGTCTTCGTTGTGGGCCGGGCCGCTGTGCTCGCACATGCTGCAGTCGACGGGCGCGCGTGTGATCAAAGTGGAGAGCCGCACCCGGCCCGACGGCGCCCGCGCGGGCGCCGAGGACTTCTACGACGTGCTCAATTCCGGCAAGCAAAGCGTTGCCCTCGACTTCGGCAGGGACGGAGTCGGGCGACTCCTCGACCTGCTGGCCCGCGCCGACATCGTGATCGAGGCGTCGCGACCCAGGGCCTTGCGGCAGCTTGGCGTGATTGCCGAGGACTGGATCGTCAAGCGCCCGGGACTGACGTGGGTCAGCATTACGGGGTACGGCCGGGAGGAGCCGCGTGGCAATTGGACCTCGTTCGGCGATGACGCCGGGGTGGCGGCTGGTCTCTCGGCGCTGCTGCAGCGCCTGACCGGCGAGTGGCTGATCTGCGGCGACGCCATCGCCGATCCGCTCACCGGGCTGCATGCGGCGCTCGCGGCCCTGGGCGGCCATCGCTGCGGCGGAGGCCACTTGGTGTCCCTCGCGCTGTGCGATGTCGTATCCCACTGCGTCCAGTTTTTGCTGCCTGGTGAGGATGCGGAGCTCCGGGAGCGGTGGCTGCAATGGAGCGATGCCGCCCGCGCCGCCGGCGTCGACTCGACGCCCCCCTCCGCGCGACGCCCTGTCGGCAAGGCACCCTCCCTCGGGGCGGACACCGACGCGGTCCTCGCCGAACGGGGCGATCAGTGCTGATTCGGGCCGCCGAGATCAATTTCGGCACGACCGCCGACGTACGCATCGACGGGGCACGCGTGACGGCAGTCGGCCCGGACCTCACGCCGTTGCCAGGCGAGTCGGTGCTCGATGCGGCCGGCGGGGCGCTGTTGCCGGGTCTGCACGACCACCACATTCACCTCATGTCGCTGGCCCGTTCCCTCGAGTCGCTGCGCTGCGGCCCTCCGGAGGTGGCGACGGCCGCTGATCTCGAACGGCGGCTGCGGGAACGGGCGGCGCTCAAGGTCGAGGCGGAGGATGACTGGATCCGCGGAATCGGCTATCACGAGTCGGTTGCCGGAGAGCTCGACCGAGACTGGCTGGACCGCGCGGTCCCGTCACGGCCCGTCCGCATCCAGCACCGTTCGGGCCGGCTATGGATCCTCAATTCCCGTGCCCTTGAACGCCTGACCAGCGCCGGACCCCCACCGCATCCGGCACAACTCGAGCGCGACGTCGGACGGATGACGGGCCGGCTGTACTACGCCGACGATTGGCTGCAGACGCGGCTCGGCGGCCCCCCACCGCGACTCGCCCGGGTCAGTGCCCTGCTCGCCAGTCTCGGCGTCACGGGTGCTACCGACACGACCTGGCGTAACACGCTGCGCGAGTATCGCCACTTCAGTGAGGCAGCCGCCCACCATGACCTGCTGCAGGAGGTCATCGTGATGGGCGATGCGAGCCTCGATCAGGCGCCGGATGTCGGCGAAGTGCGGCGCGGCCCCGCCAAGTTTCACCTGCGCGAGTCTTCCCTGCCCGACTTCGACACGTTCCGCGCGTCACTTGATCGCAGCCACGCGGCGGGGCGACCGGTAGCCGTGCATTGCGTGACCGTCACGGAACTGGTGTTCGCGGCCACGGCGGTCGCGACTTCCGGCAGCCGTCGCGGCGACCGCATCGAGCATGCCTCGCTGGCCCCGCCCGACGTGCTGCCGCTGCTTGCCGACCAGGGTCTGACGGTTGTGACGCAGCCAAACTTCATCCGCGAGCGGGGGGATGCCTACGTCACCGATGTGCCGGCAAGTGACCGGCCGTGGCTTTACCGCGGACGCGGTTTCCTCGAAGCGGGCGTCGCACTCGCGGCAGGAACCGATGCTCCTTTTGGGGACCCGAACCCTTGGCTCGCGATGCAGGCCGCAGTGGACCGCCGCACTCTGGCCGGCGCGACGCTCGGCGCCGCCGAGTCGCTGTCGCCGGAGCAGGCGTTGTCGTTATTCAGCGGCGATCCGATTGCTCCGGGAGGGGGACTGCGACGCATCGAACCGGGTACACATGCAGATCTGTGCCTGCTGGACCGGCCATGGTCCGTGGCGCGCGAAGCGCTCGCCGCTGTTCGTGTGACGGCCACCCTATGCCGTGGCCGCGTCGTGTGGCGCTGTTAAGTCGTGGCCGTAGCGGCTTAGTCGACGATCGCGTCGACGAGTCCCCATTCGAGCGCCTCCGCGGCGCCGAGGCGTCGGCCCGACAGCGTCAGGTAGGCGGTGTTTTGTCGGCCTATGCGGCGCGGGAGACTGACGCAACCACCTGCCCCGGGAATCAGGCCGAATCCGATCTCTGGAAGCTGGAAGAACGTGTTCCGGCTGGCCGTCACGCGCCGGCCGAACGCCGGCAGCTCCGCGCCGGCGCCGATGCAGGCCCCGTGCAGGTGGAATTCGACGCGGTCCGCACACCGCGCAAGGACGGCCGCCGGCAGCCGGACGCTGCGGATGCCGTGAGCGGTCGCAGGGTCCGGGGCAGTGCCGAACTCATCGAGATCGCCGCCGGCGCTGAAACAGTCCCCGTTGCCGCTGAGCCGCGCCGTCCGGACCGATGGGTCAGCGACGACGAGCTCGAGGGCCTCGACCAGCGCATCGCGCACCTCCACCGACAGGACGTTGCGTCGCGCCGGGCGGTTGAGCCGGATCTCGAGATGCTCGCCGTCCCGCTCCATTTGCACCGGCGGCCCCTCGTCGCGGGTCCGGCCCGGGGCACGCGGCCCGTACGTCTTAAGCCAGCGCCGGAATTCCGGTCCACCCTGGAGGGTCGCGTACGCGAGTGACTCGATGACTAGCGCATCCGCAATCGCCAATCCGTGTGTGGCGCGCAAGACCTGTACCAGCACCATCGATGCCAGCGGCGCATGCGTGATGCGCTCGAGCAGAGGTGAGGCTGCCGCGGGGTCGCCCGCCACCACATCGCACGCTTCCCGCAGCCGACCGTCCGCAGCTTCGCCAACGATCCCGATGACCGGACAGGGCTGGCGGCGCAGCCACCGGGCAACCGCGTCCTGCTCGCCGGCCGTCGGGCCACCCGGGCCCGGGTCCAGCCGCACCAGCAGATAGGGACGCTCCAAAGGCAACGCGGGTTCGGCCGCGTGCGGCGAACACGCCCACTCGCGCAGAGTGTGCACCGGGATCGCGTCAGTGACCGATGAGGGCTTCACACGAGACCACCCGCTAAGCGTAGCCCGGATCGCCGGCCGATGCCGCCGCGGTCGGCGGCAGCCAGCATCGACGCACCGCCCCAAGGACTCACCCGCCGAGTACGCGGGGATGATCAGACCTTCGCTATCACCTCGTCAGCGAAGCGCTCGAGCACGGTGCGCTTCTGCTCGAACGTGGTGTTTGGCGCGACCGTGAGTGCGAATGGCACACTCACGAATCCGGTCGCGCCAGCGTCCTCGAGGCGGCGCAGGTCGTCGACGGTGACCGGCGCTCCGAAGATCGCGACGATCGCGTTAAATTCCCGATTGCGCGTACCGTACTCGCGGCGCAGCCGGTCGAGCGTCTGCAGCGTCTCGAACGTCCCGCCGATCGTTTGCCCCGGCGAGATCCAGCCGTCGCCTAGCCGGGCCGCTCGGCGCAGCGCCGGTTCGCTGATGCCGCCGATGAGAATCGGCACCGGCTTCGGCGGCGTAGGCGTCATGATGATGCGCGGGAAGTCGAAGAACCGGCCGTGGTGCTCGACAAACCCGCCGCCGTGCAGCTTGCGGATCACCTCGATGCACTCATTGTAGCGCTTGCCGCGGCTCGCGAAGTCGACGCCGAGCATGTCGAACTCTTCCTTCATCCAGCCGGCGCCAGCCCCGAGTAGCAGGCGCCCGTTTGAGAAATACGCCACGCTCGAGGTTGCCTTAGCCACCTCGATGGGGTGACGCAATGGTAGGATGAAGACATTAGTGCAGAAATGCAGCTTCTCCGTGATCGCTGCCAGGGCGCCGATGAGCGACCAGCAGTCCGGCCATAACGTGTCGTCCTCGAAGGATGGCGGCTTGTGGTCCGCCGAATACAGGTAGGTGGACTCCTGTTTTTCTGGGTGCACGACATGGTCGGACGGGAGAACCCCGTGAAAGCCCACGCCCTCGCAGAATCTCGCGAGGTCGAATACCTGGTCGCCCTCGCACAGAAACAGTGATTGCCAGAACTGCATTACATCTCCCCTTCTTCGCCTGGCCGACGCCGCGGCTGCCCGGAGCGGCGGCGTGATGTCTTGGCTCGTTGCGCCTCGAGTTGTCGACCGGCGTCGCGCCTAACGTTGGGACTCCGCCGCCCGGTCGAGCACGGTGGGAGCAGGCAACTAACAGCCGTGGGTCGCCAGGCAATGGGCCTGCCGGTTGGGCCGCTCCGGGATCGGATTGACGATCTCAGAGACCCGCTCGAAGCTCTGGTGCTGGAGCTTGCAGCACCCATTGCTCTTCACGTACTGGTTCCGGTACAAGGCCGTGCCCTGCGCCTGCAGCATCTTGCGCAAGTTCAGAATGAAACCGTGCAGGTACCAGGTCCCTGTCGCTTCCGTGTCGTTCGGCACCTCGAGTCCACGGTGATGCCGAGACGCGCTCCCAGCGTCGACCGAATCGGTGACCATCGCCAGGAACTGCTTGCGGCTGTCAAGTTCGGTACGGTCGACGCCCGCGACGCCCCCGGTAGTCACGTTCTCGATGGCCAGTTGCGACAATCTCCGTATGGTGGCTGTGGCAACGGAGTGAACGACGCTGTGCTTCGGGCGCTCGATCGCCTCGATGTCGCGCAGCATCCGTGTGCGGCAACAGATCTCGTCCGAGCTTGCCGTCATCTCGGCTTCCCCAGCTCCCGTGAATGATGCCGGCCAGTCAAATAGCTCATGCGCGATCACCGTCCCGTCCCGGCATTTGCGCGCCGGGTAGCGCTGAGACCGGCCGACCCGCCTGCCACATACCCGTACAGCGTCGTGCGTTGCCGAGCCGGACGGCCGATGCCCGCGATCAGCGCCTCCATGGACACCGCATCCATCTCCTGGCCGTTGACGCCGCCTGCGGCCCGCGTAATTGACTCGTACATCAGCGTGCCGCCCAAGTCATTGGCGCCCGCCTGCAGGCACAGCGCCGCCCCTTGCGGGCCCATCTTGACCCAGGATGTCTGCACGTTGGGGATCATCGGATGCAGCACGAGGCGCGCAACGGCGTGCATCAGGACCGCTTCCCGCAGCGTCGGGCCGCAGCGCGCCTGGCCGCGGCGCCAGAGTGGCGATTCCATGTGTACGAAAGGCAGCGGCACGAACTCGGTGAAGCCACCGGTCCGTTCTTGCAGGCTCCGGATCCGCATGAGGTGCCGGGCCCAGTGGACCGGCCGATCGACGTGGCCGAACATGATCGTCGCCGTACTCCGCAGGCCAATAGCGTGCGCCGCGCGCATTACCTCGAGCCATTGCTCGGTGTTGAGCTTGTCCGGGCAAATCACCGCGCGCACCGTGTCATCAAGAATCTCGGCGGCGGTTCCCGGCAAGGTCGCCAGTCCGGCAGCCTGCAGCAGTCGCAGGTACTCCGGCAATGACATTCCAGCCGTGCGCGCGCCGTGGCGGATCTCGAGCGGGGAGAACGCGTGCACGTGCATCTGCGGGACCGCCTGCTTCACGGCCACTACGAAATCGACGTAGGTCCGCCCGGTGTACGCGGGATGGATCCCGCCCTGCAGGCAGACCTCCGTTGCCCCGCGCCGCCAGGCCTCGAGCGCCCGCGCTGCCACGTGCTGCGGATCGAGGCAATAGGCCGGACCCCGCAGTGCGGCGGCGCTCCGGCCCTTGGCGAAAGCGCAGAACCCGCAGCGGTGCTGACAGATGTTCGTGTAGTTGATGTTGCAATTGACTACGTAGGACACCGACTCGCCAACACTCGCGGCGCGTACCTCGTTGGCCGCCCGCAAGACGGCGACCAGGTCGGGCCCGTGCGCGTCGAACAGCCGGATGATGTCGGTCTCTCCCAAGCCGGCGCCGTCAACGGCGCGGCGCAGCGCACGCCGGACCTCGGGAGCCGTTCTGCCGGGCGGCCGATCGTGCCTGACCCAGTCAACTGCCGCAGGCGGAGGTGCGGTACCGGCTCCGGCGTGCCAGCCGGCCTCACGCGCGCGGCCGAACGCGTCGGTGCCACGCAGCACGGCCCTCTGCAACCCTGGGTCGACCCACCGCTGCGGCTGCTGTGCGTAAGCCGGTGTCAGGGCGAGCCGCTCGACCAAGCGGCGCCCGGCGGCCGCAGTCTGCACAGCGAGCGTCGCAAGGTGCGGCCACGGCGCCTCGGGATTCACGTGATCTGGGGTCACCGGTGAGACGCCGCCCCAGTCGTTGATCCCGGCCTGCAGCAGCGGCTCAAGTTCGCCGCGGCGCAGATTCGGCGGCGCCTGGATCGACATCTCCGGGCCGAAGATCAGCCGTGCGGCGGCAATCGTCCACAGGTGTTCTTCCAAAGCTGGTTCGGGCGCACCGGCCATCGCCGTACCCGGCTTGGCGCGAAAGTTCTGGATGATGATTTCCTGCAGGTGCCCGTGATCGTCGTGCAGGTTGCGCAATGCGAGCAGCGACTCGATGCGTTCCTCCCGCGTCTCGCCGATGCCGATCAGCAGCCCACTGGTGAACGGGATGTTCTGTTGCCCTGCGGCGCGGATCGTCGCCAGTCGCTCTGCTGGGGCCTTGTCGGGGCAACCGAAGTGCGGACCGCCGCGTTCACACAGTCGCGCCGCCACCGACTCGAGCATCAGTCCCATGGATACGGCGACCGGTCGCAGCCGCGCGAGGTCGTCAGCGGTCATGACGCCCGGGTTGAGGTGCACCAGCAGCCCGGTGTCGTCGTGAACGCGTCGTGCCATCGCGGCCAAGTACTCGAGGGTGCTGTCGTACCCGAGTTCCTCGAGCGCCGCCCGCGCCGCCGGGTAACGTAGTTCCGGCTTGTCGCCAAGCGTGAACAGGGCCTCTCTGCAACCGGCGTCCGCGCCGGTGCGAGCGATCTCGAGTACCTGTTCTGGGAACAGGTACGGGTGCGCGACGCGGGCCGGCACCTGGGCAAAGGTGCAGTAGCGGCATACGTTGCGGCACAGCTGTGTCAGCGGGATGAAGACCTTGCGCGAATAGCTTACCGTGCGGCCATGACCTTCCAGCGTCAGGGACTCTGCCGCACCGACGAGGTCGGCGGCGTCCGCTCTCACGAGGGTGAAGGCCTCATCGCGGCTCGGTCGCCGACCGCCGCGAACAGTCAGACGAATCGATGAGCCCTCCATCGACTGTCCGCTGGAACCCGCATCGAGGTCGGCATAGCCCGGTCCGCGGCGCTCGAGCAGATCGCGAAGATCGCCGGGCTCGTCCACATCGAATTCAAGGCCTGGCAGCCGCACGATCTCCGTCTTGAGCGCGTGTCGCGCCGCCTCGGCCTGGTGCCGTTCGCAACTGCGGGGGCCAAAGTGAAATTCGAACGGCGTCGGCATTCCAAGGAATACCGCGTTGGTGCCCGTCCCGGCGCGATCCGGGGCCAGCGCGAGGCCGGTTCGCCGGCCCGCGCTGACCAATTGGTCGATCTCGTCAGGGGTGACGAAAGGCAGGTCCGCATGCAGTATTAGCAGTTGCGTCGCGCCGCCCTCCCGCAGCACGCGCGCCGCAGACGCGAGCGTATCGTTCAGCCCCGTGCCGGGATCCGGCAGTACTGTTACCCCGGCGTGGATTTCTACCTGGTCCGGTGTCACGACGGCGACGCGGTCGATCGTCCCGCTGTCGCGCAGCGACTTGAGCACGTCTCCCAGCATCGCATCGGCGAGCCGGCCACGCTCGGCCGGCGTCAGTACCGCGGCGAGGCGAGCCTTGCCCTGTGACAGGGCCTTGACCGCAACGACGGCCCAGCACGTCATGCCGCTCTCCTTTTCCGCAGCGTAGCAGCGAATTCTAGTGTCTCTCGCGCCAGCCGGTCACGATCCGGGAGTGTCTCCATCAGTGTATCGGTAACCAGCAGCGGGAGATCCAGCTCGCATGCCGCGGCCGAGGGGCGCGCGTCCACCACGAAGCCGTCAAGGACGCCGTCGTAATGTCGCGCAACTTCCTGCGCCGACACCGGCAGCCCGAGCTCGGCCATGATCTTTGCCGTCGGGCCCTTAACCGCCCGGCCACCGACCAGTGGCGAGACAGCTACGACGGGGGCCGCCGATTCGTGCAGCAGGTCGCAGATGCCATCCACCGACAGAATCGGATCGATGCTGAGATACGGATTGGATGGGCAGATCACGATCGCCGACAGGTTGCGGTCCCGCAATGCGTCGCGAGCCCGTGGCGCCGGTCGGGCGTCCGCCGCGCCGTCGAAGCGCAGCGACGCTACACGCGGGCGGCAGCGCCTGCGTACGAAATAGTCCTGGAAGCTGAGCTCGCCCTCGTCCGTACGCACCATTGTACGCACCGTATCGTCGGTCATCGGCAGGATGTCTGCCGTTATGCCGAAGCGGTGTGCCACGTCCGCGGTAATCTGGCTCGGGGTCTCGCCGGCGGCGAGCCTGCGCGTGCGCTCGACATGCAGGGCCAAATCGCGGTCACCCAGCCTAAACCAGGTGTCGCCGCCGAGCAGCTCCATGGCCTCCATAAAACTCCAGGTCTCGTCGCGCCTGCCCCACCCCGTCTCTGGGTTCGCGAGGCCCGCTAGCGTGTACAGCGTCGTATCAACGTCGGGCGATATGTGCAGCCCGAGATGCATGAAATCATCGCCCGTGTTGACGATCACCCGAAGCGTGCCGTGTGGCAGCACGCGCATCAGCCCCGAGGCCAGCTTTGCGCCGCCGACGCCGCCAGACAATGCGACGACCGTTGGCGTTGTCACGGAAACAGGTCCATCGCTGGCGGCCGGATCAGGGCCTGGGCGTTACAGAACGGCGCAGTCCAGGAAAGTCCTCGCACTAGTACGGCCGGCCGGCCCTCGGCCGCTTCGCCCATGACCAGACCCGCCCCTGCAGCCACGGCATCGGCAGCTGCGACTTCCGTCATTTCCAGCTTCCGGCCATAACGGTCCACCTCTCCCCTTCGATCAACGAGCGCCGGCACACCCGCCGCTCCGAGCGCTACATTGACCACGCCGTTGCGCCACGCGCGTCCGAAGCTGTCGCTGACGATGACGCCGACATCCACTGCGAAAAAATCGCGCAGACGCCGGCGCAGATTCTCTGCTGATGCATCGGGATCCACCGGCAGCATCAGAGCATACCGACCCGCCGGCCCATTCCCCACGTTGGAGCGGTCGATACCGGCATTGGCGACAACATATCCGCGGCGATGCCGGACGATCAGCACTCCCGGCACGGCGCGCAGCACGTCGCTTGATTCACTGAGTATGAGTTCGACCAGCCGTGCATCCTTGCCGGTCAGCGCAGCGATCTCCTGGGCGCGAGCCGTCGGCTCGACGGTCCCCAGATCCACCAGGCGGCCTTCGGCCTTGGAGACGACCTTCTGCGCCACGACCAGGATGTCGCCGGGCGCCGGCGATAAGCCTGAGGCCACGAGGGCATCGGCGAGTACCCGCGCCAGATCGTCACCGCGGCGTACGTCGCCGATTCCGCTCACGGGCGTGAAGCTGACTGGCGTCATTGTTCATTCATCGGGTGGCAGAATGAGCTTGCCGCCGATCACAAGGCCGGCTCCGTCGACGGAGTAGGTTCGGTTGATGAATATCAGCACCGAGGTCATGGCCTCCGCAGCCGCCGAGTTGGCCAGGCTGCCGCCATGCAGCCCGCGCAGCCCAGCGGCCCGCGCGAGGCGAATAACCCGCGTACACGCCGCCTTGTCATCGCCAAACACAAGCACATCGCAATCCACGGGCCCATCGATCGCTAGCTTGTGAGCGGCCACGTTGTGAAACGCCGAGATGACTGTTACCCCGTCGCCCAGCACCTGCTGCCCACGCAGTGCAGCGGCTCCTTCGGGCGGCAATTGCACTCGCATCACCTTCGGCGGCATCAGCGGCACTGTGGTGTCGACTACAATCTTTCCTGCGACAGCCGGCCGGATCTCCGTCAACGTTGCCACTTGCGCAGCGAACGGCACGGTCACCACGACCAGATCGGCTGCGCGCGCGATGTCCAGATTCGTGCCTGACTCGATTCGGCGCCGCGTCTGATCGGCGAGCTTTGCTGCCGCGTCGTGCGCCCTGGTCGCATCACGCGAGCCGATAGCAACAGGCTCTTGGGCCATCGCCCAGCGTCGCGCCAGCGCGAAGCCAAGCTTACCTGTGCCGCCGATCACTCCGATCACGTCAAGCTCCCGCCGCGCGGCGCTCCGCATTCTGTCTCGATGTCAGTGCAACGGTACAGCGGCGTCACGGCTGACTCATCGTCCAGATTGACTACCGCGCGCTGAACTTCCCGGCGCGGAGCACGCCCGAGCGTAGCAGGCGGACCGGTCGGCAACGCCAGGCCCGGGAATACGGTGACGTAGGGCCGCAATATGCGGGCCGCTCGCGCACCGGAGCGCCCGTTCTGTCTAGCATCGCGGTGCAGCATGACGCATCGACGAACCCCAGTCAGCTTGACCCGCCTGGCAGCACTGTCCCGCGGTGCTCGGCCATATCGTGGAGCCGTGCCGTCGTGCACTCGTTCAGGCCCCGCTGCCGGAGCCGGATCGAGCGGCCCCGGCACGCATGAAAGGCATACTGACCATACGCCTGGGTCGCAGAATCGCGACCAGAGCCGTGCGCATCGGTCCGACGCCTAGCTGATCGAGGCGACGCTACTCAACAGCAGGTGCACCAGAGTCGTCTGACGCTTGACCCCTGTTTTGGAGAAGATCGAACGCAAGTGGGCGCGAATCGTGTTCTTGCGGTTCCCGAGTTCCGCGGCCGCCTCGTCAAGCGTCAGGCCGTTCGCCAGCAGCAGCGCCAATGTCGCTTCCGCCGCGGTCAACCCAAACAGCTGGCGGAGCAGTTCATACGGTGGGTGTGACTTCCGCTCGGGGTCGCGAATGAAGGCTGCCACGGCCGGCCGGTGCCTGCCCTCGGACCATTCGCCCAGCGGAATCGGCCGTATGAGGATGCCGAGAGGGGCACGCCCCGACGGCCGCGTTAATGATAGGGCCTCCGGCACGATCGGCGTACCAGCCGGTATCGCAAGAGCGACCCGTAGCAGCCGCTGCAAGTCGCGCTCTTCGTTGCTGTGGTCGGCATGCAAACCGCCCTGACCTATCCATACGCCGTCCTTCTCTGCGAGGATGGCGTCCGCTAGGCTGTTGCACCGTATGATCGCCCCTTTCTCGTCTAGGACGACGGTTCCAACGAGCATGCGGTCCATCGCCATGGCGTACAGTTGGCGCTCCGTCTCGACCCTATCGATTCGCGCATGAAGGTTGACGGCTCGCTTCAGATGCGACAACAGCACCTGGCACAGTGCCTTGTCGCCTTTAGAGAAATTCGCCTGGGTGGGCGGTCTGGTGATGCGCAACCGGAACTCGGCACCTCCCTCTGCGACAACGTCGGCCCCCAGAATGAAGCGGATCTGGTTCGGCTCAATAAATGCCTTATAGAACTCGCCCCGCATCCACATCGACGTGTCGATCATCTCGTCGATCGTGACAACCCGCTCGACCGGCAGACCCACAAATGGGTCCAGCGAAAACACCTCATAGTGGCTGTATGCCGCATCGTAGAGTTCCGCGCCGTGGCCGCCGTCCCTGAGCAGGAGCGCTGGCTGGCTCGCTGAGGCCGGTCGCAGGATGACCGTCGCCCAGTTGGCCTGCAGGTGGCGGCGCAGCGCGCCAAGCGCGCTGCCCCAGGGCACGGCCTCGAGCGGACCCTGGTAAATCATCCCGATCAGTTCGTCCAGCTGCTCGGCGGAAATCGGCAAGGAATCAAAGAGGCACGCTTGGGGACTCTTTGGAACCGACTTTCGGTCCACCCTCCGCGGTCCGTGCACTCGCGCGCCGCTCATCGCTCGGAAATGCCCGCAGTGCAACGCCTGCCGCTGGCCCGTTTGCCAGTTGCCGGTACCCGGATCTCGAGGGACAGAGGATCTAGCATCTCGCCGGTCTCCTCGCACCGCGGGAGGGCAACGCGGGATGAGCTCACCATGCTGGCCGAGCAAGTCGGATTCGAGGTCCTCGACTCAAGAATGACAGCCTATCACCGGCCAGCTGTCAACGGGCGCCACGAGCTGCGGAGCGCCGCCGCACCGGCGGCGCCTCGCCTGGCGGCAGGGGATGAGAGCGCCTGAGCTACTGTGACATCCCTCGGCTTGGTTCCAGGCGGTTTCGAGACCATCGGCGGCCTCTGCGCCAATCGTTGTCGGGTGCTGTGGCCCCACTGGTCGCGGCACCCGCCGAGCGCCATGACTACAACTAAGGCGTGCTCCGCCGGAGCCGACCGACGATCCTACAGCGGCCCGTCCCCGGTGAGGGCATGTCCATCAAAGAACGGAACCATCCGGTCCAGCTCTCAAACGAATCGCTGTCCGAGGAGCTTCGGTTGCGTGGTGAACTCGGCAGATCCGCTAACCACACGGCGGCCGTCGACCTGACTGGAGGACCGACAACAACCGGTTGCGCTACCCGGGCCGCGGCGCCGACTAGCGCGGGCCGACCATGCCGCGGTACGACAGCGGCTGCCTCCGCCCGCTGCGGCATTCAGCCGCCTTCTTTCTTGCTTGGTTCCGCTAGGTATAGGAACACCGGGCGCTCGCCACCACCGTGTACAGCGAGCTGCGCACCGCTCACGTACGCGGCCAGCGGCGACCCGAGATACAGGCACGCGTCGGCGACATCCCGCGGTCGCCCCATCCGCTTCAACGGCAGCATCGCATCGATCCGCGCGACACCCGCCGCGCCGCCGTAGTGCGCATCCGCTGCCTCGGTCGCAACGAGCCCGACGATGATGGCATTCACCCGTACTTTCGGGCCCCATTCCATCGCCAGCGACTCCGTGAGGCTCAGCAGCGCCGCTTTGGACGCGCCGTAGATGGCACTGCCCGGCGACGGCCTCGCTCCAGCGACGCTCGCGATGTTGATGATCGACCCGCCCGTGTCCTGCCCCGCCATGATGCGGTAGGCGGCCTGCGCGCAGTACAGCGGCCCGAGCAAGTTGAGCTTGACGACCTTCTCCTGCTGGACGGCCGACGCGGTGGCCGCTTCCATCGGCGGCCCGCCCCCGGCGTTGTTGACGAGCACATCTAGGCGTCCTTGGTCGGCGGCGACCTGCGCGAACAGCGCGCTCACCGATTCCGGATCGCGAACATCGCACGCCACGAACCTGGCCGAGCGGCCGCCGACTGTGGGCAGCGTGGCCGGCGGGCGGCGCCCGCAGACGACCACCTCGGCCCCGCACTCGATGAACGCCTCGGCGATACCCCGGCCGATGCCCTTCGAGCCACCGGTGACGATGACCACGGCGCCAGAGTAGCGCACCACTGCTGAGATTGGCATGATGCTCGCATTATGCGTGGTCATCTGGTGTTTTCAATTCCCAAATGCAAAATCTGACGCCGTCAGATAGACGAGTCGCAGAATTTTGTCTCGCATGGCACCGAGGATGACGCAGCCATCAGGCGACCTGACCGTTCCCGCCGTGGTTGCCGCGGCCGCGCGCCGTTTCGCCTCCTTGAGCGCGCTCGAGGACGGCAACACGCGGCTCACGTTCGAGCAGGTCGAACGCGCCGGGCGCAATGCCGCGCGCGCGTTCATCGGTTACGGCCTCGCGCGCGGCGACCGTGTCGCGCTGTGGGCCCCGAACTGCGCCGAGTGGATCCTCGCCGCCATCGGCGTCCACATGGCCGGCGGCATCATCGTCCCGATGAACACCCGCCTCAAGGGGAAGGAGGCAGGCTATATCGTGCGCAAGAGCCGCGCGCGGCTGCTCCTCTGCTTCGACGAGTTCCTCGACACCGACTATCCGGCGCTGCTCGCAGCGGAGATGCTGCCTGCGCTCGAGGCTACCCTGCTGATGCGCGGCCAGCGTCCCGGGCTTCGCTCCTTTGACGAGTTCCTCGCGTCACATGGAGACCGGGTGGGCGATCCGGAACTCGAGCGAGTCATCGCCTCCGTCGGGCCCGACGATGTTGCCGACATCATGTTCACCTCGGGCACCACCGGCAGCCCGAAGGGCGTGATGTCGAGCCACGGGCAGACCGTGCGGATGTTCCAGGCCTGGTCCGATGCCGTCGGCCTCGAGCGCGGCGATCGCTACCTGATCGTCAACCCGTTCTTCCACACCTTTGGCTACAAGGCCGGCTGGCTCGCGTGCCTGCTCAAAGGCGCGACGATCCTTCCGGTTGCGGTGTTCGACGCCGCCGAGGTCATGCGCCGGGTGGCCGACGACCGTGTCTCGGTGCTGCCCGGTCCGCCCACACTTTTCCAGACGATCCTCGCGCACCCGCAGCGCGGCAGCTACGACATGTCGACGCTGCGCCTTGCGGTCACCGGCGCGGCGATCGTTCCGCCGGTGCTGATCGCGCGGATGCGCAGTGAGCTCGGCTTTCGCAACGTCATCACCGGCTACGGACTCACCGAGTCGACCGGCGTCGTGACGATGTGCCGCCCCGGCGAGACGGTCGAGCGCATCGCGCTTACTTGTGGCACCGCGCTGCCGGGCATCGAGATCCGCACTGTCGACGACGCCGGCCGCGAGGTGGCCCGCGGCGCGGCTGGCGAGGTCCTGGTGCGCGGCTTCAACGTCATGCGCGGCTACTTCGAGGACCCGGAATCCACCTCGCAGGCGATCGACGCCGCCGGCTGGCTGCACACCGGCGACATCGGCGTTATCGACCGCGACGGGTACCTGAGGATCACCGACCGCAAGAAGGACATGTTCATCGTCGGGGGCTTCAACTGCTACCCGGCCGAGATCGAGACACTACTGGCGACCCACCCGGCGGTGGCACAGGCGGCGGTCGTCGGCGTGCCCGACGAGCGGCTCGGCGAGGTCGCCAAGGCGTTCGTCGTGCTGCGGCCGGCGATGTCGCTCGACAGCCCCACGCTGATCGCCTGGTGCCGCGACAACATGGCGAACTACAAGGTGCCCCGCCAACTCGAGATCGTCGCCTCCCTGCCGACGACCGCCTCGGGCAAGGTGCAGCGATTCGTGCTGCGCCAGCAAGCCGACAGCTGATCGGCGGCGCGGGCGCCCCACGGCATCGCGGCGTGATCCGGCGTGGCGCGAGCACCATCACTCCGGCGGCTCGACCAGCGCCTCAGGAGTGTCAGCGGACCTCGAACAGGCCCGCGGCGCCCATGCCGCCGCCGACGCACATGGTCACAACGACGCGCTTTGCCCCTCGTCGCCTGCCCTCGATGAGCGCGTGGCCGACGAGCCGTGCCCCGCTCATGCCGAACGGGTGGCCGACCGCGATCGCGCCGCCGTCGACGTTGCAGCAGGCGTTGTCGATCCCGAGCCGGTCGCGGCAGTACAACGCCTGGACGGCGAAGGCCTCGTTGAGCTCCCACAGGTCGATGTCGTCCATCGTGAGGCCGTGTGCCTTCAACAGCTTTGGCACGGCGAACACGGGGCCGATGCCCATCTCCTCCGGCGCACACCCTGCGACCGCCATGCCGCGGTAGACGCCGAGCGGCGTGAGGTTGCGCCGGGCCGCCTCGGCCGCCTCCATCAGCACGCAGCCGGCGGCGCCGTCGGAGAGCTGCGAGGCGTTGCCTGCGGTAACGTGCTCTCCTTCAGGGACGAGCGTGCCGTTGGTCCATACTGGCTTCAGGCTCCGGAGCGCCTCGAGCGTGGTGTCGCCCCGCACGCCCTCGTCCTCGGCGAGCGTGACCTGCTCGTAGCGCGTCTCGCCGGTCGCCTTGTCGACGATCGCCTTCTGCGTGGTGAGCGGTGCCAGTTCCGCGGCAAAGCGGCCGGCGCGGTAACCGGCCGCGGTGCGCAGCTGGCTCTGCAGCGCGTATTCGTCCTCGGCATCCCGCGAGATACCGTAGCGGCGCGCCACGATCTCGGCGGTCTCGATCATCTGCATGTACATGTGCGGCATGTGCGTCAGCACGGCCTGCGACTGCGAGCGGTAGCTATTCTTATACTTGTTCTGGGTAAGGCTGACGGACTCGACGCCGCCGGCGACGACGACGTCCATGCCGTCGTGGACGATCTGCTTCGCGGCGGTCGCAATCGCCATGAGGCCGGAGGCGCACATGCGGTCGATCGTCATGCCGGCGACGCTGTCGGGCAGGCCCGCGGCGGCAACGGTCAGCCGTCCGATGTTGTAGCCCTGGGTGCCCTGCTGGGCGGCGCAACCGAGGACGCAGTCCTCCACAGCTGCCGGCTCGATGCCCGCGCGACGCACGGCCTCGGCGATCACATGGCCGGACAGCACGGGCGCCTCGGTGTCGTTGAACGCTCCCCGGAATGCCTTTCCTATCGGCGTACGGGCCACGGAGACGACGACTGCCTCGCGCACGGAGAGACTCCCTCGCTCAGAAGAAGAATCGGCTCAGCGTGTCTGCGACGCACGCTGGCTTGTCGCCGCCCTCGATCTCAATCGTGACCCGCACTTTTAGCTGCACGGCGCTCGGACCGACGTCCTCCGCGCCCAGCACCTCGGCGCGCGCGCGAATGCGCGAGCCGGCGCGTACGGGCGCCGGAAACCGCACCTTGTCGAGGCCGTAGTTGACGCCCATCGTGGCGCCGGAGACGGTCATGAGCTCGGGCAGGAACCGGTTGATCACCGACAGCGTCAGGTAGCCGTGCGCGATGGTCCCGCCGAACGGGCCTGAGCGGGCGCGCTCCGGGTCGACGTGAATCCACTGGTGGTCGCCGGTCGCCTCGGCGAAATGGTCGATGCGCACCTGGTCGAGGACCGCCCACGACGAGGGTCCGAGCTGCTGGCCAACCGCCGCCTTGAGCTCTGCCGCGGACGAATACGCCTGCGTCACGCTCACGCCCTCTGGCTCGATACCGGGACGACCTCGCCAGTCATGTAACTGGAGTAGTCACTCGCCAGGAATACGATGACGTTGGCGACTTCCCAGGTCTCGGCAGCGCGGCCGAAGGCCTCGCGGTCGGCGAGTTCGCGCAGCAGTTCGGCGGTCATTACCCTGGTGAGGAACGGGTGCATGGCGAGGCTCGGCGCCACCGCATTCACGCGCACGCCATGCTCGGCCGCCTCCACCGCCGCACAGCGCGTGAACGCCATCACGCCGGCCTTGGCCGCGGCATAGTGCGCCTGCAGCTTCTGGGCCCTCCAGCCGAGCACCGAGGCGTTGTTGACGATAGTGCCGGCCCGGCGTTCGTACATATGTGGCAGTACTGCACGGGTCATCCTGAACACGCTGGTGAGCGTCACGTCGAGCACGCTCGACCACTGCTCGTCGGTCATGTCCACGATCGATGCCGAGCCGCCGAGACCGGCGTTATTCACCAGCACGTCGATGTGGCCGAGCTCGGCGACCGCCGCGGCGACGAGCGCGCGGACCTCGTCCTCGCGCGCAACGTTGCACAGCCGCGATGGCACCGGGTGGCCGGCCAGCTCCGCCAGCCGCGCGGCCGCCTCTGCGAGGCGCCGCTGGTGCAGATCGCTCACGAACACCCGAGCCCCTTCCTCCAGGCAGCGCCGCGCGGTCGCGAAGCCGATGCCCGTACCGGCTGCGGCCGTCACTAGTACGGTTCTGTCCGCAAGCAGGCCGTGCCCGGACGGGCAAGAGGGCGGCGCCGGCTTCATCCTGCCCTCAGCGGTCACCGCGCGGCTCCTTCGGCAGCCCGAGCGCGCGCTCGGCGATGATGTTGCGCTGGATCTCGTTGGTGCCCGCATAGATCGTGTCCGCGCGCGAATAAAGGAACATCTTGGGCATATTCTCGTACTCGTAGGGGGGGTGCGCAGCGAGCTCGCCGTCGGGTCCGAGTATGTCCATCGCCAGCTCCCCGAGTTTCCTGCGCCAGGTGGCCCAGTAGATCTTATAGGTGTACGCCGGCCCGCTGAGTGCGCCCTCGCGCGCTCCGCCCGAGAGCATGCGCAGCGCCGAGTAGCGCATGATCCTCAGGCCGATCCACGCGTCGGCGAGGCGCTGTCGGATCAGCGGGTCGCCTGCCGCGCCGTTCGCCTTCGCCGCGCTGGCCAGGGCGTCGAGCTCGTTGCGGAACGCCATCTGTTGGGCGAGCGTCGACACGCCCCGCTCGAAGCTGAGCGTGCCCATCGCCACCTTCCAGCCGTCGCCTGGCGTGCCGACCACATTTTCGGCGGCGGTACGAGCGCCCTCGAAGAACACCTCGTTGAACTCTGCCTCACCGGTGATCTGGCGGATCGGCCGGATCGTCACGCCCGTCTGGTCGAGCGGGACTAGCAAGTAGGAAATGCCCTTCGGGCCCTTGCTCCCCTCATCCGTACGACAGAGGATGAAGCACCACTGCGCGAATTGCGCGAGCGATGTCCAGGTCTTCTGACCCGTGATCACCCACTCAGCGCCCTTAGGACTGTGGTCGAGGCGCGCGCGGGTGCGGACGTTCGACAGGTCCGAGCCGGCGTTCGGCTCCGAGTAGCCCTGCGCCCAGATCTCCGTTCCTGCGGCAATCGGTGGCAGGAATCGCTGGCGCTGCGCCTCGTTGCCGAAGTGCAGGATGGTCGGCCCGCAGAGCTCCACGCCGAGGTGGCCGAGCCGCGTCGGCGCGTGCGCGCGTGCGTACTCCTCCGCCCAGATGACCTGCTGGTCGAGCGTGGCATTGCGGCCGCCGTATCGCTCCGGGTAGCCGATCGCTGCATATCGGTGGCGGCCGAGCTCCTGCTCCCAGGCGAGCCTGGCCTTCGCCTCAGCAACCTGGTCGGTGACGCCGCGGAGTTTGGCAAACGGGCCCGCCAGCCGCTCCTCAAGCCACGCGGCGACCGCGGTCCGGAATCTCTCCTGCTCGGCGGTGAATCCCAGCTTCATGTCCTGCTCCCGGTGGTCGCGCGCGGCGCGGCCCGCTCGTCCAGGCCCATCAGCCTGGCGATACGCTCGCGCTGGTACGTCGGGCTGCCGAGCAACGTCGAAGAACACCGAGCCCGTTTGAAGTAAAGATGCGCGGCATGCTCCCATGTAAAGCCCACGCCGCCATGCAGCTGGATCATGTTGGCCGCGCAGTTGAAGAACGCGTCGCCGCAATAGGCCTTGGCGAGTGCCGCGGCCTCGGCCAGCTCCGGCGTGGCCTCGTCCGCCGTCGCCGCGGCGTAATACACGGCAGACTTGGCAGCCTCGACCAGCACCATCATGTCGGCGAGCCGGTGCTTGATTGCCTGGAAGCTGCCGATCGGGCGGCCGAACTGCACGCGCTGCTTGACGTAGTCAGTCGTAATGACAAGCGTTTCCTCGGCCGCACCCGCCTGCTCTGAGGCGAGCGCGATCTGAGCGAGCTGCACCGCCCGTTCGAGCGCCGCGCCCGCGTCCTCGGGCTCGCCGAGGATCGCCTCCCGCGGCACGTCGACGTCACGGAAGTGTACCCGCGCAACCGGTCGTGTCAGGTCCATGGAGATCACGCGTTCGACCTCGATGCCGCGGGTGCCTGCCGCTAGCGCGATGACGCTCACGCCCGCTGCGCCGGTCGACCCCGGTGCACGGGCGGCGATCACGATGACGTCCGAGGCATGCGCGTTGACCACGAAGCCCGCCTCGCCCGACAGGCGGTAGCCAGCGCCGGCCGTCGAGAGTGTCCCGCCGATGCCTTCGAGACCCGGCTGCCCCCGGCGGTTGGCCATAGCGAGCGTCGCGCGTGTGGTGCCGCCGGCGATCGCCGGCAGCAGCGCTTGGCGCTGTGCGGCTGTGGCGGTCAGTCGGATAACCGGTGTAGCGAGGCAGCTGCCGGCGAAGAACGGCGACGAGAGCAGTTTGCGGCCCATTTCGAACTGCAGCAACGCGAGCTCGACCAGGCCGAGCCCGCTGCCGCCGCACTCCTCGGGCACAGCGAGGCCTGTCCAGCCCATTTCCTGCCCGATCGCCCGCCAGGTTGCCTCGTCGTAGCCTAACTCCGAGTCCATCGCCGCGCGGACGCGGCCGGGATCGCCGTGTTCCGCACAGAACTCGTGCGCGGTGTCGCGGATCAGGGCCTGCTCCTCGGTGAATGCGAACTGCATGACGTGGAGCTTAGGTGCCCCAGACCTTCTTCTGTGGTCGGCGCTGGGCCAGCAGCCGATCGACGACCGGGCCGATCTCGGCGGGTTCCCAGCGCTTGCCCTTGTCGATGCTCGGGCCGTCGTTCCAGCCGTCCTCGAGCGTGATCCGCCCGCCCTCGAGGTCGAACACCACCCCGCTCACGTGGGCCGACTGCGCACTGCCGAGCCACACGATCGTGGGTGCGATGTTCTCGGGGGCCTGGCGGTTGAAGCTGCCGTCGACCGCCTTCATCTTCGCGGCGAATGCCTGCTCGGTCATGCGGGTGCGCGCCGCCGGCGCTAGCCCGTTGGCGGTAATACCGTAGCGCCCGAGCTCCGCCGCCTGCACCAGCGTGAGGCTCGCGATGCCGCCCTTGGCCGCCGAGTACGCCGATTGGCTGAAGCTGCCCTGCAGGCCGGCGCCGGAACTCGTGTTGATGATGCGGGCGTCCGGCTTCCTGCCGGCCTTGTGCTGCGCACGCCAGTAGGCGACCGCATGGCTGGCGACGCAGAAGTGGCCGCGCAAGTGCACGCGTATGACCGCATCCCATTCATCGACCGTCTGGCTGACAAACATCCGGTCACGAACGAAGCCGGCGTTGTTCACGACCACGTCCAGCCCACCGAACGTCCCGAGCGCGGCCTGCACCAGTCGCCCGGCACCCTCCCAGTCGGCGACGTCCTCGCCATTGGCGGCAGCCTCGCCGCCGGATGTGCGGATCTCATCGACCACTTGCTGCGCGGTCGCAGTATCGCGGCCCTCCCCCGTGAGCGTCGTGCCGAGGTCATTGACCACGACTTTCGCGCCCTCGCGCGCAAACGCGTGTGCGTAGGCGCGGCCCAGTCCACGGCCGCCCCCCGTCACGATCACGATCCGCCCGTCGCAGATCCGCGTCATACTAGTTCTCCTGTCAGGCGATCGTCATAGCCGTTCGATGATCGTCACGTTCGCCTGGCCGCCGCCCTCGCACATGGTCTGTAGGCCGTAGCGCTCGCCGCGGCGCTCAAGCTCGCTGAGTAACGACGTCATGAGTCGCGCACCGGTGGCCCCGAGCGGATGGCCGAGCGCAATGGCGCCGCCGTTGACGTTGACCCGCCCAAGATCGGCGCCCAGGTCCTTCGCCCATGACAGCACCACAGATGCGAATGCCTCGTTGATCTCGACGAGCGCGATGTCCTCGAGCCTGAGGGCGGCGCGCTTGAGCGCGCGCTGCGTCGCGGGGATCGGCGCGGTCAGCATCCATACCGGGTCCGCCGCTCTGACGGACAGGTGGTGAATGCGCGCGCGCGGCTTGAGGCCGTGTTCGATCACGGCCCGTTCCGAAGCGATCAGCATGGCGGCGGCGCAGTCGGCGATTTGCGAGGCGACCGCCGCGGTCACGCTGCCACCCGGCAGGAGTGGCTCAAGGGCCGCCATGCGCTCGAGCGTGGTGCCGTAGCGCGGCGTTTCGTCGTGGCGAAACGCCCCTATCGGCTCGATTTCGCGGTCGAAGTAACCTGCCTCGATGGCGTGGATGGCGCGGCGGTTGCTCTCGAGCGCAAACTCTTCCATCTGGCGGCGCGAGATGCCCCACTTCGCGGCGATCATCTCGGCCGACCTGAACTGCGACACCTCCACTTCGCCATATCGTGCGCGCCAGCCCGGCGAGCCCCGGAATGGGTCCGCATGGCCATAGGCCTGCCCGGCGAGCATCGCCGCGGAGATCGGGATCTGGTTCATCGCCTGCACGCCGCCGGCCACGACTAGGTCCTGCGTGCCGCTCATCACTGCCTGGGCCGCGAAGTGAGCGGCCTGCTGCGACGAACCACACTGCCGGTCAACGGTGGTGCCGGGCACGTGCTCCGGCAGCCCCGCCACCAGCCAGCAGGTGCGAGCAATGTCTCCCGCGAGCGGCCCGATCGTGTCCACGCAGCCGAATACGACGTCGTCGACTGCGCCTGGGTCGATGCCCGTGCGTTGAACCAGCGCCTTGAGCACGTGTCCGCCCAGGTCAGCCGGGTGAATACCCGCGAGGCTGCCCTTCTTCTTGCCGACCGGGGTGCGAACGGCGTCGATAATGTAAGCCTCGGCCATATTAGATTCCCGCGCGTGAAAAGGTCATGTCCGGCCCCAAGGCGACGGCACCGCTCAGGACTAGAGACTGAACCCGGCGCGCATGGAAGCTGCGGTCGCCCCACGTGCCGGCCAGCGCCCACGCGCGCTTCATGTAGAAGTGCAGGTCGACTTCCCACGAGTAACCCATTGCGCCGTGCACCTGCATGGCATTGCGTGCCGCGAGGTCGGCCGCATCACCGGCAGCGAGCTTGGCATGCGAGACCATCGCCGCCGTACGGCCGCCGGCTGTCGCGACGCGTGCGGCCGCGGCATAGATGACGGGGCGGGCAAACTCGAGCGTCACCTGCACGTTCGCGAGGTGGTGCTTGAGCGCTTGGTAGGAGCCGATGAGCTTGCCAAACTGGGTGCGATCCGAGGCGTAGGCCACCGAGAGTGCAACCATGCGTTCCGCGAGCCCCGCACATTGCGCCGCGGCGTACAGTGCGCCGCGTTCGAACGCGCGGCTCCATGCGGACCTGCCGCGGTCACCATCGGTCAGGCGCGTGGCCGCCGACGGCGACCACTCGACGCATACGAGCGAGCGTAGCGTGTCGATGGAGGGCTCAGGCACGAGGGTCACCGCGTCGCGCTCGAGCAAGTGGACCTCGTCACCGTGCTGCATGAGCAGCGCGTCGGCCCGATCCGCGCCGAGCACGAACGGGTTGCACTCGGGCCCGACTGCGATCCGGGCCTCGCCGGTCGCCGCCCGCTCGAGCCAGCCTGCGGCGCGCGGGCTGCCGGCGAACTCCGCCAGCAGCGGGACGGCCACCCCAGCATGTTCCATGAGCGGTTCCGGCAGCGCCGCGCGACCGGTTTGTTCGGCGATCAGCACCAGGTCGACGTCGGTCAGACCGAGACCACCCGCAGCCTCTGGCGCGAGCATACCGGGCACGCCTATCTCGGACAGGCGCGCCCAGCGCTCGGCCCCCGCATCGCTGCGGCCCTCAGCAGCCAGGCGCGTTGCGCCCGGCGAACAGATGTCATCCAGCAGCTCGCGGCAGGCGCCGGCCATCATTCGCTGCTGTTCGGTGAAGGTGAAATCCACGTTCCTACCTCGGCATACCGAGTAACCGCTCGGCGATCATGTTGCGCTGGATTTCGTTCGTGCCCGCGTAGATCGGGCCGGCCAGCGAGAACATGAACCCTTCGAGCCAGTTGTCGCCGTCACCGCCGTTTCGCGAGACGTGCTTGAGCTCGGCGCGCGCGCCTAGGAGGCTCATTGCAGCGCGATGCATGGCCAAGTCCATTTCCGACCAGAAGATCTTGTTGAGGCTGGTCTCGACCCCGATGCTGCCGCCAGCCATGATGCGGCTGGCCGTCATGTACGTGTTGAGGGCATAGGCCTCGGTATTCATCCACGCCTGCGCCACCTGCGCGCCCAGCGCAGGGTCTGCTTCGGCGGAGTGGCGGTGGTACAACTCGACCAGCTTCGCTGCCGTCGCCTGGAAGCGAGCTGGCGAGCGCAGCATCAGGCCACGCTCGAAACCCGCCGTCGCCATCGCGATGTGCCAGCCCTGCCCCTCCTCCCCAAGCCGGTTGGCGACCGGCACGCGCGCATCCTCGAGGAAGATCTCCGCAAAACCCGTGTCCCCATGAATCTGCGGGATGCCGCGCACCCGCACGCCGGGCTGGTCGAGCGGAAACAACACAAAGCTTATTCCCCTATGGCGCTCCGAAACCGGGTCTGTGCGGAACATGCCAAACGCCCAGTCAGCGTAAACAGCACGCGACGCCCAGATCTTGTGACCGCTGAGAACGTAATGGTCGCCGTCACGGATCGCCGTAGCCTTGAGCGCGGCGAGGTCCGAGCCAGCCTGCGGCTCCGACCACGCCTGGGCCCAGATGTCCTGGCCGGCCGCCATGCGCGGCAGGAAGCGGGCCTTCTGCTCGGGCGTGCCGAACTCCATCAGCGTCGGTCCGAGCAAAAAGATGCCGTTCTGGTTGAGCCGCCCCGGCGCTTGCGCGCGGTAGTACTCTTCCTCAAAGATCAGCCACTCGATCAGATCGCAGCCGCGGCCGCCATATTCCTTCGGCCAGGTCACCATGCCCCAGTTACCCGAGGCGAGGGTCCGCTCCCACTCGCGGTGCTGCGCCGCTCCCGCGGGCGTCTCCAGCGACTCAAGCGGTTCGCGCGGCACGTTCGCCGCCATCCAGGTGCGGACCTGCTGACGAAATGCCTGCTGCGCGGATGTATAGGTGAGGTCGATGGCCATGCTCAAAACTCGGCGCGGCCCTTGCCGGTGACGAACGCATCGCGCGACTTCTGCGAGTCCTCGTTCATGTACAGCTCGAGGGTGAAGCCCTGCTCGAAGCGGTAGGCGAGGTCGACGTCGGCGGCCTCGATGCCGTTCAACGCCTCTTTGGCGAGCCTGAGCGCGGTGCGGCTCTTGCCGGCGATGATGCCGGCGAACGCGCGCGCCTCATCGAGCAGCCGCTCGCGCGGCACCACTTTCTCGACGGCCCCGAGGCGGTGGGCCTCGGCCGAAGGCAGGTTGCCGCCGGTGAAGAACAGCGCGCGGACCTTGTGCAGCGGCAACATGCGCGACAGGTGCGCGGCGCCGCCCATCGCGCCGCGATCGATCTCGGGCAGAGAAAAGAACGCGTCATCCGAGGCGATGATCACGTCGCTCGCGCCACAGATGCCAATGCCGCCGCCGATGACGAAGCCGTGCACGGCGGTCACGACTGGTACTTCGCACGCGCGCACGGCCCTGAATGTGCGGTGATTGCCGCGGTTGAGTGCGACGATCCGCTCGGGGTGCGCCTGCATCTCCTTGATGTCGACTCCTGCGCAGAACCCCTTGCCCGTGCCGTGGATCAGCAGGCAGTGCACGTCCGAACTGCGCCCGAGATTGGTGATGATCTCCGGCAGCTCGTTCCAGAGCCTGCTGTCGAGCGCATTGACAGGCGGGTGGTCGAGCACCACCTCGCCGATACGGCCGTGGATCTCGGTGCGGATCGGCATTTCCATCCTCCTTTGGCCTGTCGCCGCTATCAGGTCAGCGTGCCGCTGCACAGCGCCGTGAGCCGTGCCTCGGCGTCACGCACGATACTCGCGACGAGCTCGTCGCAGCTCGGCAGGTCCGTGAGGCGCCCGGCCACCTGCCCGGTCGCCATCACCCCCTCGTCCGGCACGCCCTCTTCCACTGCGCGCTGAATGAGCATGGGCGCGTTAGCTGCCAGCAGTGCCTGGGCGAACCCGGCATCGCCTTCCCGCGCCATCTTCCCAGCGGAGCGCAGCAGGTCACTAACGCTCGCTCCCGTGAGCCGCTTGAGCCTGAGGCCGCTCTGCACGGCGGCAAGCCACACGGCCAGCGGCCCGGCGTGCTCGAGCCGTGCCGTGAAGCGATTGCGGATCATCCTGTGCGGCATGCCATCGAGCTTGTCGGTCACGAAGATGTCGTCGGTCGTCGCCGCCACGTACCGCTCCTTGGTCTGGATCGGCACGGGGCAATCGCGGGTCATGAGGAACCGCGTCCCCATGGCGATGCCCTGCGCGCCGTAGGCGAGCGCGGCCGCCAGCCCGCGGCCGTCGCTAAATCCGCCGGCCGCCACCACCGGCACCTTGACGGCATCGAGGACCTGCGGCAACAGAATCGTCGTGGCAACGGAGCCGGTGTGGCCACCGCCTTCGCCGCCCTGCACGACCAGCATGTCGACACCGAGTTCGACCATTTTCCGCGCGTGCTTGACGGCGCCCACAGTCGGAAGGCAGCGGATGCCGACCTCGCGGAACCTCGCGATCATCTTGCGTTCCGGCCCGCGGCCGAAGCTGACCGCCTTGACCCGCCGCCCGATGATCGTTTCGACGATCTGCTCCGCACCAGGCTGGAACATATGGAAGTTGACGCCGAACGGCCGGTCGGTGAGCTCACGGACGCGGTCGATCGCCGGCCCGACCGCCTCGGGCCGCATGACCGCACACGCCAGAAAGCCGAACGCCCCGGCGTTGCACGCAGCTGCGACGAGCTCCGGCTTGGCGACCCATCCCATCGCCGTCTGGATGATGGGATAGCGGCAGCCCAGGAGCTGGTCGAGCGCGGTATTCGGCAGTGACGCCACGGGCGCCTCCAGCCGTCAGCCGGCGCCGGAGCCGTCGCGCGGCTCCTTCGGGCGCTGCGACGCGGCCATCGACTTGGCGTCAAAGTCGCTCGGGGGATTACCGGACGTCCGGTCGTTGTGGGCGTGCGTGAAAAGAAACACGTGCAACACAGCATCCATGACGGTGCGCTTACCGTTGCCTTTGAGCACGATCACCCGTACGTCGTCATCGTCCGCCACCCGGCGGAACGCGCCGTCGAGAGCGTTGGTCATGCGCGAGTTCTGTGAATTCGACAACTCGGGCCGGTTCAGGCTCACGGCCGCCACCGTGCCGCTGACCGCGTACCGCACCGGCTCGTTGGTCTCGTAGAGAACGTCCGACTGGCGCGGCTCGACCAAATCCTTCATGACATCACGCCCTCCGCTCACCGGCAGAACGTCCCTTGAACACGCCGGCGCGCACGTTGTTCGGATCGATGACCTCGCGTAGCACCATGAGTGCCTCGGGGGTCGGCGCCGGCGTCTCACCGAGGCCCTCTGCGATCGCCAGTGGGAAGCCCGTGTTGTCCTGCACCTGCTCGAAGCTCGTGCCGGGGTGCAGCGAACGCACGCGGATCTGATGCGCGGGTCCGCGGAAGTCCATCACGCAAAGCTCGGTGACGATGAGCCTCAAGTCGAGCCAGGGCGGCATGACGCCGCGCGGCCACCGAGCCGGGTTGTAGCCGATGCCGCCGACCATGTCGACCTCGCCCGCGACGAAGGCGCGCGTCGTGTGCGTGGGCACGAACATGCTGTTCGGATGGTGATACGTGTTGCCGGGGAAACCGCGCACGCCGAGGAGCGCCGCCTTGGGCCGCCTGTAGTCGCCGACCACGCTGATGTTTGACTGTCCGTAGCAGTCCACCTGCACCGGCCCAACCATCGCGTGGCGCCTGCCGCGCCAGAGCAGCTCGAAGGTGCGGGCATAGGGCATCCAGCCCTCGATGAGCGGCTCGTAGCCATCCTGCCGCCTGCCAAGCGGCACGGGCTTGGCGACGAGGAACGCCTCGGCGTCGGTCATCAACAGCGCCGGGTTGATGGTCAGCTTGGCCAGGCTCGCCGCCATCCGCGGCACCGGACCGATGCCGCTCGCCAGCACCTCGCCGTCGTGCCGCCAGGCCTCGGCGGCCGCCACGATGCACAGCTCCGCCAACGTGTAGTTGCTGCCTGCCATGCGGCCTCTGTCAGAATACCGGAGCGCGAATTGCCCGCAGGCGCTCCGCCCCGCCCACTGATTCAAGATAGGCCGCGTGCCCGGCCAGGTCGATGTATTTCTGGCGGTAGCCGGCGAAGCCATCGCCGACGGCCGCGTTGTACTCTGCGAGGTGCTCGATGTCGATGCCGTAGCCCGGGATCCCCGCCGTCGGGTGCGCGCCGAACGGCACCTCGGCGACACCGGTCACGCAGCTGCGCTCGAAGGCGTTGTAGCGGGCCCGCTCGCGGCCGCACACTACGCTCGTCGGCACGAGCCGCTCGCAGGTGAGGTAGGTGTGCTCCGCGGCGCGTGCAAACAGGTCGTCGAAGAACGGGTCAGGGCTCAAGATTACGCTGTTGCCGAGCTGATCCGCCTCAGTCACGTGCAGGAGCGCTGCATCGAGGGTGAGCGCCTTCATCGCAACCAGCTCCTCGCCGTCCTCGTATGGCGAGCGCACCGTCCTGAGCCAGGGATTGAAGCGCAGCACGTCCGAGGCGAGCCCGACCCGGGTCGGCAGGAAAGATACCCGCATGCCCGCGGCGCGCAACCCGAGCTGTACCATGCCCTCGTCGAGTTCCCAACACTCGAACGCGCCTGCCTGGCGCGCAGCGCGGTAGTGCATGTCGAGCGGCAGCACGTCGAGCGACACGAACCCGAATACCAGCCGCCGGACCTTGCCCGCCGCACACAGCAGGCCCACGTCCGGTCCGCCGTAGGCGACGATGGCCAGGTCTTTGAGCGGCGAGCGTACGACAGCGCGGATGAGCGCCATCGGCTTGCGGCGCGCTCCCCAGCCGCCGATGCCGATCGTCATGCCGTCCTTAAGGCGACCGACGATCTCCTCCACGGACATGCGTTTGTCGAGCATCCCGGACCCGCTGTCTGGCAACGCCGGGCGCGGCGTCAGGTATCCGGCGGCGAAGGCGCCGCCCTCGCGTGCCTCCACAGGTCGGACATTCGGCTGTGCGCCGGCACGCGCGTGCTCCAGTCCATCTCGAGCCCGTCGCAGCCGTACTCGAAGTCGAAGCCGCCCGGCGACAAGACGCAGGACGAAATCGTCTGGTCGTAGGCGTGCCGGCCAAACGCCGAGGAAATGTACACACCGCGCGTGAGGCAGCGATCGAATGCAGCAGCCGGCCTCGATCCCTCGGACCCGGAGGGCAGCGAAAATGTATGCGGTGCGCCAGGCTTGGACCAAGCAGGCCGCTGCAGAAACCGCCCGCGGCCGTGATCAATTGCGCCGTCGGCGTCGTCGCAAAAGTATTTCAGCCTCGAGCCGGAAGCAATCTCACTGATAGCCTGGAGATTCATGAAGGGGCTCTCGGTCATTGCGTGGCAGGAAACATTCGCGTTCGTGCAACGGATTCCATAGGTGTTCATCAGTCGCCCGTCGCTCGGTTGCCGGTGATCGCGCGACACGGCGAAGCTCCACAGACAGATTGTCTCAGCGTCATTTCAATTATCCAAGTCCTCCACGGCGTGAGCCACGTCCATTAAGACTAGAACCTATCTCAAAATTGCTTAAGCAGTATGCATAGGGCAGCAAGCTGCACGAACCCTAAGAAATTGGTCGGGTAATACTCCCAGCGAACCAGGAGCCGGCGTTGCCACTGAATCTACGCGAAAAAGCGCACGACCATCCAGCGTCGCTCATACCGACGCAGCCGGCGACCGTCCTGCGTCTTGCGCTTGCGGGTGGAACGGTGAAGCGAGATCATCTGCGTGCCCTGGGCGCGCAGCGCCTCGTCGAGCTGGTCGCTGTCGTAGGCCTTGTCGCCGATCAGGTTCTCCGGTTTCGCCTCGATCATGTAGAAGTCGAAGGTCAGCTGCACGAGCGTGACCTCGTGGTGGTTCGCTGCGTGCGTCGTCACTGCAAGCGGCAGGCCGTGGCGATCGACAATCGCCATGATTTTCACGCCTTTTCCGCGTCGCGTTGGTCCG
>Ga0209415_10001299_pt1 | contig 47789 bp, 41 predicted proteins | sample PeaSoiSIISIP2007_FD_187696 | JGI IMG/M metagenome (GOLD analysis project Ga0209415, IMG submission 187696) | Peat soil microbial communities from Weissenstadt, Germany - SII-SIP-2007 (SPAdes) (version 2) | ecosystem: Environmental > Terrestrial > Soil > Wetlands > Peat | place: Germany... | reverse complement strand
CGGTGGCCAGCAGCCGCCCGAGCGGCCAATCGGGCGGCAGCAGCGCGAGCTCGAAACCATACCGCGCCAGAATTTCCGGCCAGCCGGCCTTCGCGCACTCCAGCACCTGGTAGTCGTCGCCCAGCCCGGGTCCGTAGAAATCGCTGCGCCCGTCGAAAAAAACGCGCTGCCGCGGGTACAGCCGAAATAGCAGGTAGTCGGCCCACTGGTCGGAGGTGAGAATACGCGGCATGGCGCCCGGCGGCGTCAGAATAGCGCGGTTCTTCTCGACGGCAGCCACCGGAAAACTGGCGCGCGGAAAGTCCGCGATCCGCGCCTCGCCCAACCCGGCGGCGATCAGCACCGCGGCCGCCAGCGGCCCCCAAAGCCCGACGCCGCGGCTACGGCCGAAATGCTGGCCCAGCTCCCAGAAGATGCGTAGCGGGCTTCTCGGGCCCCGTTCCGCCGCCGCCCGCTGCCACAGGGCGGCACATTCGGCAGCCACCAGCGGCGCCGCCGCCAGCGCATAGAGAGGAACGTGCCGCGCCGAGCGCAGCGCCGCGAACCCGAGACACCAGACCAGCAGCGGCTCGAAGCGCCGGCCCCGCGCCATCTCGAGCGCCGCCGCTGCCGCTCCCGCCAGCAGCAGCACCGCAAACACCACCATGTTCTCCGAGCGGATGCGCGGCGACTGAAACTCCTGCACATGATCGAGAATCCAACTCGAGCTGAGATAGCTCAGGATGTGCTGGTGCAGCCGCCAGCCGTACGGATTGGCCAGCGTCGCCAGCGCGCTCGCCGCTGTCACCAGCAGATATCGCTTCGAGCGCGGCCAGTCGCTTTCCCACGCCGCGGCCCCCGCCGCCAGGCCCAGCACCGCAATCCAGACCAGGAAACCGCCGTGCAGATTGGCCCACAACGCCGCCAGCGGCACGGCCAGCCACACCGCCCGCGTGGAACGGCGCCGGTCCCGGTCGAGCAGCCACAGCCCGGCCACCAGCAACAGCAAGGAGAAAATGTGCGGCCGGGCCAGAAAATGGATGGTGCCGGCGCTGATGGCAGCCAACGCCGCCGCCGCCGATGCCCAGAGCCCGCAACCGCGGCCAAGCACCCAGAGAAAGAGTAAGACGGCCGCGGCGGCAATCACCGCCGCGGCCAGCGCCGCCACCGCCTCCAGCCCATGGAGGCGGTAAACCCAGGCGAAAATCACATCCGACAGCCACTCCCACGCAAACCAGGGCGCCGCGGGACGGGAAAAGGAGAAAATGTCCCGCGCGGGAATCCTCCCGGTTGCCAGAATGGCTTCGCCGGTGCGAATGTGCCAGCCCGTATCTCCATCCGAGAGCAGGGCATGGAGCGCCTGGGAACGGCAGAAAAGCGATCCCGTGACCGCCGCCAGGAATATGTCCGCTGCCGACAGCTTCAACAGCTTGCGCCATGTCTTAGGCTCAGCCATCGTGGGTTCAACACAACATATCGGCCGTTAATCCGGTTTCATAACCGGCATGGATTTGTACTGGAACCTGTACTATTGCGCCAGGCGGCGCGCCCCCCGCACAGTGGAGGCATGCTGCTCCTCGAATTCGCATGCCTGCAGGTCCTGGACGGGTTGACCACCCTGCTGTTTCTCGGCAAGGGCGTCGCCGAAGGCAATCCGCTGGTGCGGGCGGCCCTGGGCGCCTCCCATGCCGGCCTGGCACTGCCGCTGGTACTGATCAAGCTGGCGGGTGTTCTGGTGGCGTATTACGCTTACCGCAGCGGCCGCACGAAGATGCTGCGCCGGATCAACGTGTGGTTCGCTCTGTGCGTCGCCTGGAATCTGGCGGCAATCGTCGCCACATCGGTCTAGGGCCCCGCCGCCGATTACGGGCGCTCGGTCACCAGGTGCGAGTCCGCCTGGAACTTGCGATAGTTGCTGAAGGCAATTTCGATTTCCGCCCGCGCCCCGGCCACCAGCATCAACCGCGCCGACACGCTTACCAGGACCCGCTTCGGCAGCCAGACTTCATCGTTGACGCGGGCCTGCTCGAACGTCACCCGGCTGCCTTTGGCGAGCCTCACCAGGATCCCGCCGAACGAGATCGTGTCCAGCGTCTCGATCTCGCCTTTCACCCATTGGTTATCGCGCTTGTCAATCCACAATCTGCCTTTGATTTTGGGGAAGTATGCAGCCGCGGCGAGTTTTGGCTTGTATCCCGGCTTCGGGGTGGCTGCGATCACGTAAACCTCGCGGGCGTTCAACGTCTCTTCGCCTGCCAGCCGCAAATCGAACGCGTCCGGTATTTCCTGGAAGGGGGCGCGCTGCCGCTGCTGCTTGCGGTCCCACTCCGCGATGCGGAGCTGGCGCTCGGCAGGCGTCTCCTTGCGCCGCTCGTCGATGCTCCGGCGCAGCTTCTCTGCTTCCTTGCGCTCCTCCGGTGGCGGCAGCGGCCGGTCGTTGCGCGCCACCAGCCGGCGGTAGGGAGAGCCTTCCAGCAAGGTCACGTCGAAGGTGCGGATCTCGGGCGGCTTCTTCGGCTTCCCCGAGTGGTCCAGCATGCGTGTCTCCTGCCGCTCGAGGAACGTGTAACTGCGGGCGATGGCCTGGTTCTTCTGGTCCAACTCCAGCGAGCGGCGCACAATCGCACGCGCATCCGGCGCATTTTGAGCGATGAGAAGAGCGGGAATGGAGGCGCACAACGCCAGCAGGCGCATGCTTCATTCTAGCGGCGGTCTTACGGTGCTGTTATATACTGGTGGGCCGATGCCCGCGGCTCGAGCAGCATCTCAGGCGGTGCCTGCCCCGGCCCGCATCAATCCCGGATGGCTGGTGGTGCTGGCCGGCTATTGCGGCGCCATGGTGGGCTTCGGCTCGCTGCTGGTCTTCACCTTCAGCATCTTTGTGAAGCCGCTGGCCGGCGCATTCGGCTGGAGCCGCGAATCGATTTCGGCCGCCTTCGGCTTCGCCGCGCTTACGGTGGCGGTTTGCTCGCCGCCGCTTGGCCACCTGCTCGACCGGCTGGGGCCGCGCCGGGTGATTCTCCCCTGCATGGCCGTCTTCGGCCTGGCCTTCGCCTCGCTCGGCTTCCTGACTCCGAGGCTGGCGCATCTCTACGCCGTCTTCGTCGTGCTGGGGATGTTCGGCAACGGGACCACCCAGATGGGATACTCGCGCGCCGTCTCCACCTGGTTCGACCGGCGGCGAGGTCTGGCGCTGGCGCTGGTGATGGCCGGCGTCGGCACCGGCGGGATCGTCCTGCCTCCCCTCGCTCAGGCGTTGATCGCGGCCTGGGGATGGCGCGCCGCGTATTTCGCGCTGGGCGCTCTGGTGCTGCTTCTGGGGCTGCCGTTCACGGCACTGTTCGTCCGCGAGCGGCCCCGCGCCGCCGGCCAGCCGGCCACGCCGCTCGCAGGTGCCTCGGTCGGGCAGGGCGTACGCTCGGGCGCTTTCTGGATCTTAGTCGGCACGCTGTTTCTCAGTTCGATCAGCGTCAACGGCGCCATCACCCACCTTTCACCGCTGCTGACCGACCGCGGCCTTTCCCCGCCTGCCGCCGCGCTGGCCGCTTCTACACTGGGGCTGGCCAGTTTCCTGGGGAGACTCATCACCGGCTTTCTTCTCGATCGTTTCTTCGGACCGCGCGTCGGCTTCTGCCTTTACGCGGCCACCGCCGGGGGCATCCTGCTGCTCGCCACGGCTCGCTCCGTCATGCCCGGTTTGGCCGCGGCGGTGCTGATCGGCCTGGGGCTGGGCGCCGAAGCCGATGTCACTCCCTACCTCCTCACCCGCTATTTCGGCCTCCGTGCCTTCTCGACTCTCTATGGATTCACCTGGACGTTTTACGCCATCGCCGGCGCCATCGGTCCGGTGTGGATGGGAAGGGTATTTGACTCGACCGGCTCCTACGTGTCCCTGCTGACCTTACTCTCCGGAGCAATGCTGGCTTCGGCCGCGCTGCTGCTGCTGCTTCCCAGGTACCCCGCTCCAACGCCGCTGCGAATAGAGCGTTCGTAACTTCGTGCTCGTGACTTCGGGTTCGTAACTTCGCCGTGCGCGGAATATGCCTGTGATAATATGGACCCTACCTTGCCGGGCCTTTTGGGGGACGATGGCATCTGGTTCGGACCTGAAAAGCGCACCGCAGAAATCACGGGAGGGTTGTCAATATGGACGCAAATCGTAGAGGCTTTCTTTTCGGCGTGCCGATCGCGCTGTTCGGTCTGGAAAGTTTGAGCGAGTTGACATCGGCGCAGGCTGCCGCGGACGTTACCCAATCCTCCGCCGATGCAGCCGATTTCTGGGTGCGGGGCATGGGCGTTCCCGCGCACCTGGTGCCAGGCGGCGAAGCCAGCCGGGGCCGCAAGCCGGCCGGACCGCAGGGCACGAATTTCGCGCGCGAGCCCCTGTTCCTGCACTACGATCCGGACGAGAAAACCCTGCTTCCAGCCAGCCAGATCCCGGTCGCCAAAATGCTGCCTTCGGGCGATGCCAAGGTGGACTTCCAACTGGTTCGCATGCGCCTGAACCCGGACGACACCAAAGTCTTTGAAAACTACGCGTCGGGCGGGATTTATTGGGACATGCAGCAGCAGACATCCGCCGCTCCGGCCGCGGCGCCGGATTTTTGGTCCGAGGCGTCCGTGGTTGTCAGCGCCATGTTCCCGGGCGCGGGAGGTGGAGCGGGCGGCAGGGGCGGCGGCGGCAAGGGCGGCAGCGGGAAGAAGCCGGCCAAGGGCAACGCTTTTTTTCCGCAATCGGCGCCCAGTAAGCCCACTGCGCCCAGTGCGGGCCAAGGGACATCAACGGTGCCCTTACAGCAGGCCAAGCAGGCCCAATCGATCGCTTTACCCGGCGGCTTCGGAAAGGCCGCCTTCACCTGTTTCGCCAAAGATCACAAGAAAAGCGCATTTGGCCAGTTTGTCTCAGCCCTCTCGATGGTGACCAATTCGCCCGCCATGAGCTATCTTCCCATGCTGTCCCTGCCCGGCATCGGCGGGCCGGCGCTCAGCGCGATTCGCGGCCTGGTGGGCACCCTGCAGTCGCACGGCGGGGATCAACAGCCCATCCTGCAAAGCCCGCCCACCGACGTTTTCGCCGTCGGGCAGGGAATCACCGATGACGCCGTGCGCCTGCGCAACGGTTATTACATCGCAGTTCCCATGGAACACGCCGCGCTGCTGGAGCCGGATCTCAGCAAGCTGAAAGTGCTCCAGGGCTTCCTGGTGCCGAAGGAAGCCACGGAGATGGATATCTATGACACCATGGGCGGCACCGCGCCTGGCGTGAGCTATCTTTCGCTCAAAATCGGCGTTGCCCAAACCAAGGTGCCGGGCAAGTGCGCCTAGCCTCGCCGGGCCCTGCCGCGGCGTGACGCGTCCGTCCCGCATCGGCCAGCACTTTAGCCCGGGCGCGTCGCTTCCCGACTGCGGCGTGCGTGTCTCAACGGACCCGCACACCCGGGCCCACGCCAACTACTTCGCGTTCTTGCAGGCGTCGGTCAGGGTGGTGTGGTCTGCCTGCGCCTTGAAACACTTGCCGGTGGGGTTCAGGTTCGGGTCCTTCTTCATGTCGGCCGCGACCCCAACCTTGACGTGACAAGTGGTGCATGCCTTCTGCCCCGTCGCCTTCATATACGCCGGAGTGCCATAGCCGGGTACGATGGTCATAGCCAGACCCGCCAGAATGATCGTGGCCGGGACCGCCAGTTTTAATGCGCGCATGGTATCTCTCCTTTAGAATCACTCGGTCGAACCTGGGGAAACAGCATCCCGAAGTCCGAATATCCTCACATACTATAACCTGATTGTGGTTAAAAGCAGCGGTACAGCAGATTAAAAAGTGCGGTGTTGGGGGAAATCACTCAATCAGAGGTTAGCGTTCGGCTCCAGGCTGCGCCAAAGATACCAGCTCGCCACCGTGCAGAAAGGGCGCCACCGCTCGGCCATCAACTCGATCTCGCCGGGCAGCGGCAACGCCTCAAGGCCGTATGCTTTTCGGATGGCATTGCGGATACCCAAATCGCCGGTGGGCAGCACATCGTGCCGCCGCAGGGCAAAAATGAGAAACATGTGCGCGGTCCAGACGCCGATCCCCTTCACGGCAGTCAGCCGCGCCATCACTTCCTCGTCCGGCAACTCCGGCAACTCTTCAAACCGGACTTTGCCGCTGCGGGTGTGCTTTGCAAGGTCCCGGATGTACTCGGTTTTCTGGCCGGACAGCCCGACGGCCCGCATCCGCGCCGGGCGCAGCTTGAGGATGTTTTCCGGCGTGATCTTGCCCCCGGTCGCGAGCGCCAGGCGGCCAAAGATCACGTTCGCCACCCGCCCGCTCAACTGCTGGCAAACGATGGATTTAACCAGCGTCTCGAAATCCGGCTCGCGGAATTCGATACGATAGTCTCCAACCCGGTCGATGATGCCGGCCAGCACCGGGTCCGACCTTTTGAGGTGGCGTATGGCTTTCTGCATAATGAAACACTTGGGCGACGGGCAACGTCACCCCTATTGTACCGGCATGCGAACCCTCCTACTTTTGGCCCTGGCTGGCGCGCTGTGCGCGCAGAACCCGCCGCAGAATCCGCCCACCCCGGATGAGCTGCCTTCGATCAGCGTGGATGTTTCCCTGGTCAACGTGCTGGCCAGTGTGCGCGACAAGCGGGGAGGCCTGGTGGCCAACCTGGAAAAGACCGACTTCGCTATCTTCGAGGACGGCAAACAACAGGAAATCAAGTACTTCGCGCGCGAGACCGATCTCCCGCTGACGATCGGCCTGTTGATCGATGTCAGCGGCAGCCAGCGCAACCTGATCGATATCGAGCGCAGCGCCGCATCGCAGTTCTTCAGCCAGGTGATGCGCAAAAAGGACGAAGCGTTCCTCATCAGTTTTGGTGAGGAGGCTGAGCTGCTCCAGGATTACACCAATTCCGCCCGTATGCTCAGCCAGGGGATGAACGGTTTACGCGTAAGCTCGGGCGTGGGAGGCTTCGGTCCCGGACCCGTTCCCACGGCCGGCGATCCGCGCGGCACGGTGCTCTATGACGCGGTCTACCTGGCGGCCGATGAGAAGCTGCGCACCGAAGTGGGCCGCAAAGTGATCGTGGTCATCACCGACGGCGTGGATGAAGGCAGCCGCAAATCGATCGACGCCGCCATCGAGGCCGCCCAGAAAGCCGACGCCGTCATATACAGCATCGATTACTTCGACCCCCGCGCCTATGGCAACAGCCCGTTCGGATTCGGCGGCGGGGCCGGCGAGAGCTACCTGCACAAGATGTCCGACGCCACCGGCGGCCATGTTTACAAGGTGGGCCGCAGTCACTCCCTGGACGAAGTATTCAAAGAATTGCAGGAAGAAATGCGCAGCCAGTACTCGCTCGCCTTCACGTCCAGCAACGACAAGCGGGACGGCACTTACCGCAAGCTGGAAATCAGGATGGCGAGCAAGGACCTGAAGGCCCAGGTGCGCAAAGGCTATTACGCCATCAAACCGGACGCCCGCTGAACGCCGGACCGCTGGTGGTTGCGCCCGGTCCCTCTTCCGGACAAAACTCCCGCCGATAAGTAGAATAGGACAAGAGCGGCATGCCGGCCAGCGTGGTTTCCATCCCGGGCAATCGCCAGGGAGCTTACGTGCTCCTGGAAGCGGTTTTGCCGGGCGAGGCGCCGCGCCACATCGGAGTCATTCTGATCGATCCGGCCACCGATCGCGGCTGGGTGAAGCTGCGCGGGCGCTATGACGATTTCGCCGCTTCCGAAGACGCCGAAGTGCTGGAAACGCTGGAAACCGATTTGCGCGACAAGCTGGCCGAGATGGGTGCGGAGGCCTGCCTCAAATCGCTCGAAGATTCGCTTTCGAACGTGCTTCGGATCAGCGAGCGTCAGGCGGTAGCAGCGGATGCGTTTTCGCGCGTCATCGAGCGGCTGTACGGCGAACACGTCGAGCCGGTCGCCATCCAGCGGTTCGCTACTCACCTTCCGCTCTACAGCCTGCGCGCGGCAGCCGGGCGGTTGGGCGAGGAAATGGAATCGGTGGAGGAAGATTGGGTGCCTGCGCCTGCCGGCCTGCGCCTCACGCCCGATCTATTCGTGGCCCACGTGGTGGGCCGGTCGATGGAACCGCGCATCCCAGATGGCAGCCTCAACCTTTTTCGCCTGCACCCTGTGGGCTCGCGCCAGAACAAGATTCTGCTCATCCAACGCTTCGGTGCGCTCGACGACACGGCCCGCTACACGGTGAAGAAATACACCAGCCGGAAGGTGGAAGACCCAGAGGGCCAATGGCGGCACGAGCGTATCCGGCTGGAACCGCTCAATCCGGAATTTGAAGCCTGGGACGCGGGGCCGGAGGACTTCGCCGTGGTCGCCGAGTGGCTGCGCGTCATCGAGTGAAGCGACGTATCTCGAGCTTGCTCTCGGATTGGTACGCGAAGGGGCATCGCGATCTGCCCTGGCGGCGCGCCGCGGATCCCTACCGCATCTGGGTTTCCGAGATCATGCTGCAGCAGACCCGCGCCGCGGCGGTGGTCCCTTACTATCATCGTTTTCTGGAGCGCTTCCCCTCCGTCGAGGCGCTGGCCGCCGCGCCGGAACAGGAAGTGCTCGCGGTGTGGAGCGGCCTCGGCTACTACTCGCGCGCCCGCAACCTGCTGCGCGCCGCCAGGCAGATCGCCGCGCGCGGCGCATTCCCCCGGCGTTATGACGAACTGCGCCAGTTGGCGGGCATCGGCGACTACACCGCCGCGGCGGTGGCGAGCATCGCCTTCGGCGAACCGCGCGCCGTGCTGGATGGCAACGTGTTGCGGGTGGTGGCCCGCATGGAGAACGATGCCGGCGATATCGGGTCGCCCAAGACCCGCGAGCGGTTTCGCGCGGTGGCCGGGGGCTGGCTCGACCCGCGGCAGCCAGGGGCTTTTAATCAGGCGCTGATGGAATTGGGAGCCACGGTTTGCCTGCCGCGGCGCCCGCTCTGCCCGCAGTGCCCGCTGCGCGGCCAGTGCCTCGCGCGGCAGCAGGGAACGGTGGACCAGTTGCCGGTGAAACTTGGGGCCGTCCAACCGGAGCGCATCGAAGCCGTGCTGCTGCTGGTGCGCCGCGGCCGCCGCATCCTGGTGCGGCAGCGCGCCGCCACGGAGCGCCGCATGGCGGGTTTCTGGGATCTGCCTGCGCCGGAGCACTTGCCCGGCGCCCGCACCGGCGCCGTCATCGGTCAGTTTCGCCACACCATCACCCATCATCACTACACCTTCACCGTGCAAGCCGCGGGCGCGCCCAAGCGACTTCCGAGCGGCGCCCGTTTCCGCTGGCTGGAACCGCGCGAGGCCGGCGGCATCCCGTTGAGCACCACCGCCAAAAAGGCGCTGCGGCTGGCGGAAGCCGCTGCGCACTATGATGGTGGGGAAAGAAAGGCAACGCCATGAAACGGATTCTTTCGCTCACTGCCATTCTGGTAGCCACAGCCGCGTTCTGGCTGATGGCGCAGCCGGCGGCCGACCCGCTGATGGAAGGGTATCGCACGGTGGAGGTGGCATCCGTGGCCGACGCCATGGAACAGCTCTACGGCCAGCAGAGTTACATGTCGCACGACATGCGGCCGCTGAGCCCGGCCAAGTTCGCCGGTCCGGCGGTGACGGTGCTACTGAAGAGGGAGGAGCACAAGGAAGGCGCCGCGGCTTCGCAAGGCATGCTCGATGCCATCGATGAACATGGCGCGGGAGCGGTTTACCTGATGGTGGTCGAAAACGGCGCGGACTACGCCGGCATCGGCGGCCTGATGGCCACGGCGATGAAGTTCCGCGGCTTCGCCGGCGCGGTGATCGACGGTTCGGTGCGCGACACGCCGCAGATTCGCAAGCTGCAATTCCCGGTTTTCAGTCGCGGCATCGTGCCTTCGACAACCATCAATCACTACCGTTTCGCGGGAGTGAATGTGCCCGTCACCTGCGCCGGGGTGCGCGTCAACCCGGGCGACATCGTCACCGCCGATGAAGACGGCGTAGCGGTGGTGCCGAAAGCCCACGCCGCCGAAGTGCTCAAAAAGGCTCAGGAACTGGATAACACCGAGCACTCGATGATTCCGTTCATCGAGAAGTTCCGGTCGCTCAAGGAAGCGGTCGCGCGGTTTGGCCGCATTTAAGCGGCAGGGCCGGGCGCCGGGCCGGACATGCCCGGCCCCAGGGTTACGACGCTCTGGGCCGGATCAGTTCCTGAATCTGCTCGACAGCCTGCGCCAGGCTGGTGAGCAATCGATCTGGTTGGGTTCGTTCGAAACGCGCCTTGGCCTTCTCCGTATCGCCACTGAACCCCCAGACTCCAACGACAAGCTTGACCTTTGGAAAGCGTTCCCGAACCAGTTTGCACATCATCCGCGCCGGTGGAAAGGCATAAGGCGGCAGCGCGGAGATGCAGATGACGTCGTCTGGTCTTATCTCAAGCAGCGCCAGCATCTCCGCCAGGGAAGCGTGGGAGATCGGAAGAGACAGAGCTACGTGGCCAGCCTGCTCCAGGATCTGCGCCAGCATGGCGGCCGTGACCTCATCGGCCCGATCGTTTGCGGGAAGGCAGATTATCCTGGCGCTGAGACGCTCCGCCGGGCCTGATTCCGTCGCTGCATCTTCGGCTGGAGGTGAATCATGCGCCAGTTGGTACTCCGAAAGCTCGGTAATCATTTCGTTGATGCTGAGAAAGAGAAACTCCTCCCTGGTTGTGTCAATCGCCCCTTTATGGCGATCCTGCTCGACCAGGCTCAAAGCGGGTATGAGCACCGAATCGTATAGTTCCACCAGGGGTTTTTCTTTCAAAAACCGGTCCACAATAGCGTGCGCTTCCGGCTGGTCCATCGCCAGCAAACGCTGGTAGATCTGCGCTTCGGCCCCCAGAACCACCTCATCCCCCAGCAGGACGTGAAGAAAGGAGAGTTGAGGAACGTAGCGGCCCAGCACAACGACGCAAACCGTGAGAGGCGTAGACAGGATGAGGCCGGCGGGCCCCCACAGAATAGTCCAAAAGACAGCCGCCACCAGCAGCGCCAGCGAAGAGATTCCGGTGTTCGCCCCATAAAGCCACGGCTCGACGAAGTTGGCAATGATCAGTTCCAGGCAAGCAAACAGCAGGAACACCAGCAGGGGTGGCAGCCAGGTGTTAAAAGCCGCCAGAGCGAGTGCGATCGGCAGCACGGCGGCAACCATCGTGCCGATATACGGCACGATGCGCAGGAGGCCGGCGACGACTCCCCATAGCGCAGGATAGGGCACGCCAATCAAGTACAAACCGAATCCGAACAGAACTCCAAAGCCGGCATTGACCAGAATCTGCATCAAGAGGTATCGGCTGACACGCTGCGCCGCGTCGTCGAGCGCTTGGGTCATGATGTTGATCTGGCCGAGTCCGGCCAGCCGGAAAAGACGATGCCTCAAGTCGAATCTCTTGAGCAGCATGAAGACCGTGAAGATGAGGACAAGTCCTGCCAGAGCCAGAGGCCGTAGAACGGGCTGGGCCAGATCGCGAACGTACTCCAATTCATTTGCCGGCGGTTGCACGATCTGCACCGGCAGAGGATTCCCGGCAGTGCCCGGCGCGGTGCGCTGCCTCCGATTCTGCACCGGAGCACCTGGCTCCGGCGAGGGCGTTCCCAGGCTGGAAAACTCGCGCGCAATCTCCTTAAAGCTGTTGGCGGCGAGGCCTAACGGTCCGGTGGTGGGAACGCGAAGCGCTTCTATCTTGTGCTGGATGTTCTGGCGGTACCCGGGAAGCTCCTGGGCGACGTCAACGAGTTGAATGGCGATGACTCCGCCAACGCAGCCGGCCGCCGCCATCGTTACCAGAATGGTCACAGCGACGGACGGTACGCGGCCGATCCGCGATCTTTCGAGGAGTGCGACCACAGGGGTCAAAACAAATGTGAGGATGAGAGCAAATGCCAGAGGGATCAGGATCTCACGGGCAAAGTACAGCACCGCGATCGTACCGAAGAGCATGACCAACGCCCAGCTGTTGGAACTCGGGAAGTGCCGGTTCGATGCGTCGATGGCCACCGGTGAAGCACTACGCGGGTCAGCCGCGCTGGTCGCGGGACCCGCTGCGGGGCGCTTGTGAAAAAATGGCCGCTTCCAGAAGAAAGCCATGTTAGAGGCCGTTAAGACGTTGTTCTTATCTGCCCGGGGGCCCTGGATTGAGCTTATACGATCTTACCTGGCTTGCCCCTTGAGGGCGGCGTCGATGGAAATGTTGTGGGCTTCGAGGATCGTGCCGTTGGCGCGGTCCAGGGCGGCGCGGGCCTTGACGTAAGAACTCTTGGCGGCAACCTCGGTGGAGCGTGCCTGCGCCAGCAGGCTTTCGTACTGGATGACGAAGAAGGCGGTGGAAGCGCCGACCTCGAAGCGGGTTTGCTCGGCTTCGAGCGATTCCCGCTGGAACTTGAGCGCCTGGACGGCGGCTTCCCAGGAAGCGCGCGCGCGGCGCATGGCGATCAGCGCATCCTCCACTTCCAGGCTGGCCTGGTTCTGCAACTGCTGGGCGCGAATCTGAGATTGCTTGACCTGTAACTCGTCGCGCGCCAGGTCGGCCTCGGCGATGCGGTTATGGATGGGCAGAGTAACTTGCAAGCCGATGCCATAAGTCGGATAGTCGCGAGCCAATGCCTGGGCGAGCGCGCTGCCATAACCGCCGGTAAGCGGCAGGTTCGTGCCAGCCAGGTAACCTGTCGCCTGCCCGGCGAGCCCGTTATTCTGCATGGTTCCGACTAAGTCGACCTCGGGCCGGGTGGCGCTGCGGGCGCCTTCGAGACCGATAATCGAGTTTTCCACCTGCAGCCGCGCCTGCCCCAGATCGGGACGGCGGGCGACGGCTTCGGCCACCTGGTCCTGTAACGGCCGCACCTCGTCTTTGTCCGGTATGGCGAGCGTGTCGGTGGGGACGATGTGGATGCCGCGCAGCCCTGCACCGGCGTTGCGCGTCAGCACGCTTTTCAGGATAATCTCCTGTTCTTCGAGCAGGCCGCGCGAGTTGATCAAGTCCTGTTCGGTGGAGAATACCTGCGCCTTGGCGCGGGTCAGCTCGACAGGGGCCAGCGTGCCTTCCTCCACCTGCACCTGGGTATCTGCCAGCAGCTTGCTGGCAGAGCGCAGCGTCTCTTCTTTCACCTTGACGTCCTCATAGAGCGCGACAAAGTCGGTGTAGAGCCGGATGACGCCGTAGACGGTGAGAATGAGCTGCTGTTGGAAGAGCAGGCTGGTGATCTTGCGCTCATTGCCGGCGATGCGGATGAAGCGGCGATTGAGGGCGCGGCCGAAGCCGCGCAGCAGCGGCTGGGTGACGGTGAAGCCGAGGCTGGCGCCCGAGACGGGATTGTAGGAGTTGGAGACCGAGTTCGACGACTGGTGGAGGTTATCGAAATTGAACGACGCCTGCGCGCCGGTGGAAAATCCCTGCTGGATGCCTGCGTTGGCGATGAATCCCTGTTGCACCAGGTTGCTGGTGCCATAAGCGCCGGGATCGGTTTGGAGGGTGGATTGATGCAGCCAGTTCAACTGGCCGAGCAGGGATGGATCGTAAACAGGAACCGGAGTGCCGGACGATTGCGCCACGCCGCCCTGCATGGAGTAGTTGTCCACCGGCTCGCCGAGCACGCCGAGCTCGAGCGCGTTGGTGGGAACCGATGTGCCGCTGGGGCCGCTGCCCGTAGCCGGCGCAACCACCAGCGGGCTGAGCGGGCCGCCGACGCCCACCGGCGCTTCCTGCAGCGTGTACGTGAGGCCGCGGTTCGTGCCGCCGCCCTGGGCGCGCCGCAGTTCGGTGTCGCCCTGGGGAACGGCGAAGCGCTCCAGTTCCACGTCCAGATTGTCTTCAATGGCCAGTGCCAGGGCGTCCTGCAAAGCCAGATACAAACTGCCGGCGCGGATGAGGTCGCGAATGCGCTGCGAGTCGTCGAAGCTCGGCGAGCGGCCCAAGCCGGGAACTGGCGTGGTCGAAGGCTGGTCCTGCCGGGGAGTCTGCGGCGCGGCGACGCCGAAGCCGGGGCAAAGCGCGAGAGAAAGCAGAAGGCTGAGAGATGGTTTCAACATGACGAGAAATTTACGCAAAGTGGACGACCTGTGGGCGGGCACGAGCCTTACGCCCCGTTCCGGGGCTGGATCGCTACATCCTGAATCCCACGGCTTACGCCGTGGGCTATCATCTTTCGCCCTCCGGGCTAGCTCGAATACTCGCATCGGGTTGATCGTTCATTCCGGTTCGGCATGGGAACTTCAGGTTCGATGTTTGGGCCCGACAGGAATGCTGCGCCTGCATGGGCCGGGCATGCCCGGCCCCTACGGGGCGGCGGGTTTTTCGGTGCGCACGGGTTTCACCTTCACGCCGTCGCGAACGGAGTCGCTGGGGTTGACGGCCAGCAACTGGCCTTGCTCGAGGCCGGAGAGCACCTCCAGGCGGTCGCCGAGATCGCGTCCCAACTGGATGCGCTGGTAGTGAACGGTACCGTCGCCGGAGACCACGGCCACCTGGGTGACATTGTCGCGCACCACCAGCGTGTCGCCGGGAATCACCAGCGGCGGCTCTTTGCGGGGCACGGCGAGATCCACCTGGGCGTACATTCCCGGCATCAGCAGGCCGGAAGAGTTCGAGGCCTGGACTTCGACCAGCAGCGTGCGGCTGGCCGGGTCGAGCGCATTGGCGGTGCGGGTGACCACGGCGGGGAATTTCCGGCCGGCCAGATCCGGAATCACCAGCGTGGCCGTCTGGCCGGGCCGGACCGAATCGGCGTCGGCTTGCGGCACGTTCAAATAAGTGCGCAGCCGGTCGGCCTGGGCGATGCGGTAGAGGAGAGTGGTGCCTTCGGTGACCAGCGCGCCGGAATCCACGTTACGCAGCGTGATGACGCCGGCAAAGGGGGCGCGCACGGTCTGATAACTCTGCAGGTCGTTCAGGCGAGCCAGGTTGGCCTCGGCAGCGCCGAGATTGCTGCGCGCGGCGGCAACGGCTTTTCCGAGCGCATCCACGTTGGCTTGCTGGGCGGTCCACTGGGCGCGGTAGGTGTCGTTTTCCTGACGCGAGACCACGCCCTTGTCGAAGAGCTTTTGCCAGCGGTCCTTGGTGACCTCAGCCAGTTGCAGGTTGGCCTGGCCCTGCACCAGGTTGGCCTGTGCCTGCTGGATGGCGGAGGCGGCCTGGTCCACCTGGGCTTTGGCCTGGCGGATCTGTTGTTCGATTTCCGGCGCCTCGATTTCCGCCAGCACCTGGCCGGCGGCCACGCGGTCGCCGATATCGACCGAACGCTTGCGGATGTAGCCGGAGGCGCGCGCCAGTACCGGAGCTTCGGTAACGGCTTCGATACTGCCGGGCAGCACCAGATTGGTCTGGGCGCCGGAGCGCTTGACCTCGGCGACGTTTACCTCCAGCAGGCTCCGCGATGAGGCGCGCGATTCGGCGGCCAGCACTTGTTCGCGGTGCTGGCGCGGCGCGTACCCGAGGAAGTACCCGGCCACGGCCAACGCCACCAACAGAAGCAGGACCACCGCCAGCGTGCGTCCGGTGGGCCCGGCGGCAGCCTTGCCGCCGCGCGCCGCCAGCTCTTGTTTCTGCTGTTCCAATTGCCGCTTGAGATCTTCGACCTCCTCGCGCAGCCGTTCTTCGCTGGTATTGAGTTCGTTCATTCGGCACCCTCACGGAGCATCATTTCGTCGCGCAGGTATTCATGTTCTTCCTCGACGATGCGGCGTTCGTGATCCACCGGCGGCTTGGTCCGGAGCAGGCTGTACACTAATGGAACCACAAATAGCGTGGTGATGGTAGCCAGGATGAGGCCGCCGATCACGGCGCGGCCGAGGGGCGCATTCTGCTCGCCGCCTTCGCCCATGCCGAGCGCCATGGGCAGCATGCCGATGATCATCGCGGCTGCCGTCATGATGACCGGGCGGATGCGTGTGTGGCCGGCCGAGAGCGCGGCGGCGCGGGCGTTCATGCCTTCCTCGCGCTGATCGTTGGCGAACACCACCATCAGGATGCTGTTGGAGGTGGCGACGCCGATGCACATGATGGAACCCATCAGCGAGGGTACGCTGAAAGTGGTCTGGGTGAGAAACAGGATCCACACAATCCCCGCCATCGCGCCGGGCAGCGCCATCAGGATGATGAACGGGTCGAGCCACGACTGGAAGTTGATCGCCATCAACAGGTAGACCAGCGCCACCGCGAACGCCATGCCCAGCCCGAGCCGGTAGAACGAGCTTTGCATCATGGAATACTGGCCACGCACGTCGATGGTGGTGCCGCGCGGCAGGCGGGCGGACGTCTTCTCCACGATCCGGTCCACGGCCGATCCCACCGAGCCCAAATCCTGGCGGTAGACGTTGGCGTAAATGTCGAACACCGGCGTCACATTGTAATGGTTGACGATTTCCGGCGCCACGCCGCGCGTCACACCGGCCAGGTTGGAGAGCAGTTGCGGGCCGCCCGCGGCGGCGCCGGGGTTGCCGTAGGCGGTAGAGTTCTGGCTGGGACTGGCGCCGGTGGCCGAGTTGTTGCCGTTGGCGGTGCCCGCCAGGGAGGTGGCCGTGTTGAAGTTGAAGTTCGCCGCCAGCGGCGCGATGGGCGTGCTCATCAGCGACGACATGCTGTTCATGCGATACTGCGGCGTCTGGACGGCGACGTAGTAGCTCACGCCGCTGCGCCAGTCCAGCCACTGGGTGGGTGCGATCTGGCTGCTGGAAGCCAGCGAGATGAGCATGCTGTTACTGACGTCGCGCTGGGTCAGGCCCACGAGGCCAGCCTTGTCGCGGTCCACATTGATATCGATTTCGGGCCAGTCCACCACCTGGTGGATGTGCGGGTCCGCCACGCCGGGTATGCGGGCGATGGCGGTTTCCAGGTCCTGCGCGATTTTGTAATTGCCTTGCGCGTTACGTCCCACCACCTGCACATCGATGGGAGCCGGCAACCCGAAATTCAAAATCTGGTTGGTGATGTTGGCGGCTTCGAAGAAGAACACCATATCCGGGAACTTGTCGTGGAGGCGGCGGCGCAAGCGGCCCACGTATTCCTCGGTGGGCGCGTGGTCCTCGGGCTTGAGCGAAATCAGGATGTCGCCATCGGCCACGCCGAGCGTGGGATTGTCGCCGTACGCCAGGTTCACACTGCTGTTGGGGATACCGATGTTATCGATGATATTATCGATCTCGCGCGCCGGAATCTCGCGGCGGATCTCGTGTTCAATCGCGGCGAAATCGGCCTCCGTCTGCTCGATGCGCGTGCCCGAAGGCGCGCGGGCATGCAGGCGCATTTGCCCCGAATCGACGCTGGGAAAGAAATCGCGTCCGATCAGCGGCGCCAGGGACAACGAGCCAACCAGGAAGATGGCAAAGCCCGCCAGCACCGGGGCACGATGCTCCAGACAGCAATCGAGCAGCGCCGCATACGAACTGCGCATCTGCTCAAAACGGTGGTTAAAGATGTAGTGCGTTTTCCAGATGGGGCCCGTGCCGCCGGCGGTTTCGCCGTGAGATCCTTGCGCGTAAAGCTTGGTTTCCGGCCGGAGCATGTAATGCACCATGTTCGGAATCAGGGTGCGGGAAAGCAGGTAGGATGCCAGCATGGCGAAAACCACTGCCATGGCGAGCGGCGTGAACAGGTACCTGGCCGCGCCGGTGAGCAACAGCACCGGCACGAAAACGATGCAGATGGAAAGCGTGGAAACGAAGGCCGGCGCGGCGATCTGCTGCGCGCCATCGAGCACGGCGCGCACCAGCGGCTTCTTCATGGCCATGTTGCGATGGGTGTTTTCGATTTCCACCGTGGCGTCGTCCACCAGGATGCCCACCGCCAGCGCCAGGCCGCCCAGTGTCATGACGTTGATGGTGTGGCCGAGCGCGCTGAGCACGATCAGCGAAACCAGGATGGAAAGCGGAATCGAAATACAGACGATTACCGTGCTGCGCCAGCTTCCCAGAAACACCAGGATCATCAAGCCGGTGAGGAACGCGGCGGTGACGGCCTCGCGCACTACGCCGTTGATGGCCGCGCGCACGAACACCGACTGGTCGAACAATTGCCGCACCTGGAGCGCCGTGGTCAGCCCGGCCATAATCTTCGGCAGCGCCCGCTTCACGTTGTTCACCACTTCCAGGGTGGAGGCCTTCCCACTGCGCATCACGGTGAGCAGCGCACCGCGCGTGCCGTTGGTGCGCACGATGCAGGTTTGCACGCCGTAGCCGTCGCGCACCTGGGCCACGTCGCCCAGCCTGACCGTGGCGCCATTCACCACCTTGAGCGGCAGCGCGTTCATCTCGCTCAAGATGCGCGGGCTGGAGTTGAGCTTGACCTGGTAATCCCTGTCGCCGATCTTGATGTCGCCCGCCGGAAGAATCAGGTTTTGATTAGCCAGGGCGTTGGAGACGTCGGTGGGCGACAGGTTCTTGGCGAACATCTGCTCGGGGATCAGGTCCACCATCACCTCGCGATACTTACCGCCGTAAGGCGTTGGCACGGCGGCGCCCTGGATGGTGGCAAGCTGGGTGCGAATGAAGTTCTGGCCCAGATCGTACAGTTCCTGCTCGCTCAGGGTCTTGCTCTCCAGCCCCAGTTGCAGGATGGGCACGCTCGAAGCGTCGTACTTGAGGATGCTGGGCGGCGTGGTGCCGGGCGGAAAGATTTTCAGCAGCGTCTGCGCAATGGCCGTCACCTGCGAGAGCGCCACCTCCACCTTGGCGTTGGGCTGGAAGTATACGCGCGTCACGGAAACACCCGAGTAGGATTGCGATTCGATGTGCTCGATGTCGTTGACGGTGGTCGTCATGGCGCGCTCGAAGATCAGCACCAGGCGTTTTTCCATCTCCTCGGGAGCGAGGCCGGTGTAGCTCCACACAACGCTGACCACGGGAATGTCGATGTAGGGGAAAATGTCCACCGGCATGGTGACGATTGCCGAAACGCCGAGAATGGCGATGAGGATCGACATCACCACGAAAGTGTACGGACGTCTTAACGCGAGTCTGACGATCCACATGGAGAGTTAGGCCTTCAGGGCGCGGCGCATGACGACGCCAAAGTTGGGCAATATACTTAATATTAAACGATCATGCGCGGTTGGGCATGACGCCGGAGAGGGTGCTTGAGGTAGCCCTTTTGGGCTATCGAAGACCTTACGCGCCCCCAACGGGGTGCGGTCTGGGAGGATGGGCGAGGCCGGGCTGACCGTCCGCCCCCAAAAAGAAAAACCGCATCGGACATCGCCTCTAAAGACCTGCAAGGCTTCATCCGATGCGGCTCGCCCAAGTTGGGCTGAGATCCGGCGTCGGGCTGCCTGGTTACGACCACAACACGGCCCACTTCTGGTCAGGTCCGCGTCCTATTCTTCCTTACCAGAAATGCCAGACAACTACCGCAACCTATGATCCCCGGGAGAGACTATGATGGCATTCGATATAAAAAACCCCTCTGCGGCAACCAACAAGGGAAGAATAGTGAGCAAAACCTACTACAAACACCGGCTCCCGCAAGCACGCTGTCCCGTCGGCTCACTCTTCTTCCGCCTGCCTGTTGCTGCAGAGGGCAGGTTCAAAAAGTTACTTCGCCAATTCACCCTTACGTTTAGCAATCGGATGCCCGCGTGTCAAATAGCGTAACCCCTTTGGAACCCGATATTTCTCCGATCCGGCGGGCGGGCGGTTGGGACACGGCGGGCGGGCGCTGTGTCGCTATGACACAATTTGTGTGATGCGGCCCGTTGCACTTGGCATTCTGACTTTCGCGCTGGCGACGGCGGCCGGGCTGGCGCAGGGCCCCGATGCGGCCGACCCGGTGGTGGTCTCCGGCGACCATCCGCGCCTGTTCCTGCGCGCCGGCCGGCTGCGCCTGCTGCGCCGGGAACGCGAACGGCATTCGGCGCGGTGGCAGCAGTTTGAGTCGCTGATTGCCGGCAAAGCTCCCATGCCCGAAGCAGGCTTCGCCCAGGCGCTGTACTACCAGGTCTCGGGAGACCGAGCTGCCGGCCGCCGCGCCGTGGCCTGGGCGCTCTCCGCCTCCGACCTGCGCCAGATGGCCCTGGTCTACGACTGGTGCCAGGACGTCCTGACCACTGCCGAGCGCGACCAACTGATCTCCCGCATCGCGCGGCGCACCGGCGAAACCGCCGCGCTCGAATCCATCCCCGGCGTGCGCTCGCGCGTGCTGGCCGCGGCGGCGCTGTTCGACGATGTGCCCGCCCTCGCGGGCGCGCCGGATCTTCCGCGGCGGGAACTGGATCGCGCGGTTCACTCCTGGTGGGAGGGCAGGGTGGCGCCCGCACTGGCCGCCGGCAGGGCCGCGGTGCCGCGCGAGGATGCCTACGCCATGATGGAACTGCTCCACGCGCTCGCCGACTCGGCCCGGCTGGATCTGCGCGAATCCGCTTCCGCCTACTTCGCCGAGTTCCCGATCGAGCACCTCATGAGCTACTATCCGGCGCCGTACCACACGGTGGGGGGCGACGTTTATTTGGGCGCCACGCGGCGCGCCGGCGCTCCCGATCTCGACGAGGCGGTCTTGTCCCGGGCCGCCGAACTGGCGATGGTGGCCTTTGACGTTAACGCGCCTTCCACCCAGGTGCTGCAAGGCTGGCTGATGCACGACCGCTTCCAACTTCACTCGCCGCTGGGCGCGCCGTACGAGTTCCTTTGGGCCAACCCGTATCAGCCCGGCCTCAGCTACTACCAGGTGCCGCTGGTTTACTACAATCCCGCCCTGGGCCGCCTGTACGTGCGTTCGAGTTGGGAAGACGACGCCGAATGGTTCGGGCTTTTCGACGGCGCGATGCAGTTGTTTCGCGATGGCCGGGTTACCGCGCTCGATCAACATCGGACGGAGCCCCTGTTGCTGGACGCGGCCGCTATCTGCTTCGCCGGCCCGGCGGGCGGGGAGCGCGGCGGCTGGCGTTTAACGCTCGAAGATGCGCAGCCCGTGTTCGTGGTTGGCCTGGAACCGCGCCGCGCCTACCTGGCGGAAGTCGACGACGAAGAAATGTTTGAAGCGGAAGCCGACCCCGCCGGCATTCTGCGACTCGATGACTTCCCGCAAGGCCGCGGGAGCGGCGTGAGGCTGCGGCCGGTTCCGGCTGCGCCAAAGTAGCGGAGGTTCCCGTGGCGCAAGCAGTCCTGCTTGCTGTGTCGAGAGTCATCTCGACATTTCCTCGGGCCTTCCGAAGCTCCGGCTGCCGCGTTGAGTGTCGCGATTGTTGCTCGGAAAGACACCGGCGGCCAAAGACCGTCGGCGTCTTACCTGGCGGCGGGCGCGGGTCTGTGGTCGGCTACGTATTGGCGGAGGTACGCGTGGAACGCGGCCGCCAGCGCGGTTTGCGCGGCGAGCGTGCGACCCACTTTGCGGCCCTCAATTTCCAGCACCGGCAGCAGGTCGCGCGTGGTGGATGTGATGAATACCTCATCGGCGGCCTCCAGATCGGCCGGCAGCAGTGGCTTCTCCCGGACCTCGATGCCCGGCACGCGGATTTCGTTGAGCAGCACTTCGCGGGTGACGCCGGGCAGACAGCCGGAGCTGAGCGGAGGCGTGGAGACCTGGCTTCCATTGGCGATGAAGATATTCGCCGAAGTGCATTCCGCTATTTCGCCGCGCTCGTTGAGCAGGATCACTTCGTCGAAACCTCTTTGCTGCGCGTTTTCGAGCCAGGTGAGATTCATCGCCCAGGAAAGAATCTTCGTGCCGGCAAACTCGCAGGCGGCGTGCCGCGCCTGCTTTTGGACAGCCAGCTTGACGCCATGGCCCCAATCCTTGGTATCGGCCGTGAGCGCGATCAAATCGCTGGCGCGGCCGGTCGAAGGGCCGGCCCACATACCGCCGCCGTTGCGCACAATCGCCACGCGAAGGGTGGAATCGTAGGCGTGGTTGGCTTCCACCAATTCCAGCAGCCTGCCGCGCAGCGCCTCGGGGCCTTCGAGCAGAGGCACATGAAACAACGCGGCATCGCGCTGGATGCGGGCCCAGTGGCGCTCGAAAGCGAAAGGCACGCCTTCGGCCACGCGGAGCGTGCTGAACACGCCCCAGCCCGCGAGCAAACCAACCTGCCCCGCCGCCAGCGTTGGCGACGAAGCTTCCTGAATACGATCGTTGTGAAGAATAAAACGGTGCAGCACGTTTCCCATTCTATCGCGCGGTGAGTGGGAGGGCCCCGGTTGGCTGCGCGCTGTTCACGTGAATGGCGGCAAGAAAAGCCGAGACGAATCCCGGCTCAGCAGACTTGACCGTCTGCGCCACGAGTTTGCGTTCACTCCTGGCAGACGGCGGCGCGGCGCTGCTGCAATTCGGGCCGGTACTCGGGGGGCACCAGCAGCGTCAAAGCGTCGGGAACGATGCGGATTTCAGCCGGCAGGTGGCCGGCGAATTCGCCATCGATCTGCAGGAACACGCGTTCATCCAGCGGTTTCGGCGCCGATACGCGCCGGGCGCGCAGCACGGTGATGCCCTTCACTCCCTCCACCCGGTTGGCGACGAGGCCCGCGAAATAGCGGACATAACGCAGGGTGGAACGGCCCTGGAACAGGACGAGCTCGAAATGGTCGTCGAACAGGCTGACATCGCGGGCGATCTCGAAATCGCCGCCGTAGTTGCGCACTTTGCTCACCAGGGCAAACGAGCAGCGATGGGCAGCGCCATCGGCCTCGATCGAAAATTCCGGCAGGCGGCGGCCCAGCATGCTCCAGCCGGCAAACCAGTACGCCAGCTTGCCGGTGAGCGCCTTCAGGGGTACGCTGACCCGGTAAACGATCTGGGCATCGAGGCCAATGCCCGCCATCAGCAGAAAATGCCTGGTGTCCGCGCCCGGACCCAAACTCACTTGCCCGATCGAAATTCGCTGCGGGCGGCATTCACTCAGACGGCGCGCGGCCGCCAGGAAATCGCCACCGAGCTTCATCTCCATCGCCAGCACGTTGGCGGTGCCCGCCGGCAGCACCGCCAGCGGCACCTGGGAATGCGCCATGCCTTCGGCCACTTCGTTGAGCGTGCCGTCGCCGCCCCCGGCCAGGATCAGGTCCGCACCGCGCGCGATGTGCTCCCGCACCAGCGCGGCGGCCGTCCGAGGACCGGTGGTGGGGCAGCACGTCACGTTGTGCCCGTCCTGTTCCAGAATCTCGACGGCGCGCGCAAGCAGCGCGCCTCCCTTCCGCCCCAACCTGCCCGCACACGGGTTGTAAATCAGGACGGTCTTGTTGTAGCTGGTGATGGTGGACTCTCCCGTTCCTGGTTAGATTATAGATGAGAGCACCATGAAGGATTTCGCGCGGGAAGCCGAAACGCTGCGCGCCCAACTGCGGCGGCACGAGCATTTATACTACGTCCTGGATCAGCCGGAGATCAGCGACGCCGAATACGACGCCCTGATGCGCCGCCTGCGGGAGCTGGAGGAGGCCCATCCGGAGCTGGCTTCTCCGGATTCGCCGACCGGGCGCGTCGGCGGCAAGCCGCGCGAGGGCTTCGTCAAAATCCGCCACAGCGCGCCTATGCTCAGCCTCGATAACGCGCTCAACGAAGGCGAATTGCGGGATTTCGACCGCCGCGTGGGTGAACTGCTGGATGGCGCGCGGTACGCGTACGTGGCGGAGCTGAAGCTGGATGGCCTTTCCATGGCCGTGCAATATGAGGAAGGCCGCTTCCGCCAGGCGGTGACGCGCGGCGACGGCTCGGTGGGCGAGGACGTGACCGAAAACGCGCGCACCATCCGCTCCCTGCCGCTTAGCGTGGAGAGCGCATGGCCGGCCTTTGAAGTGCGCGGTGAGACCGTCATGAACCGGCGGGCCTTTGAACGCCTCAACGCCGAGCGCGACGAACAGGAGCTATCCCGCTTCGCCAACCCGCGCAACGCTGCGGCCGGCTCGCTGCGCGTGCTGGAGCCGCGCATCACGGCTTCGCGCCGCCTGGATTACTACACCTACTTCCTGATGGTCGACGGCCGCTTCGCGCTCCCCAGCCATTGGGCATCGATGGACGAGATGGCGCGCCTGGGCTTCAAAGTCAACCCTCATCGCAAGCTGTGCTCCGGTGTGGACGAAGTGCTCGAATTTTGCGCCCACTGGGAAACGCACCGCGAGGAGCTGCCCTACGAAATCGACGGCGTGGTGGTGAAGGTGGATTCGGTGGCGCAGCAGGACGCGCTCGGCTTCACCGCCAAAGCGCCGCGCTGGGCCATCGCCTATAAATATCCGGCGCGCCAGGAGCGCACCACGGTGGTCGCCATCGAAGTGCAGGTAGGCCGCACCGGCGCGCTTACCCCGGTCGCACACTTGCAGCCGGTGGCGGTGGGCGGCGTCACCGTTTCCCGCGCCACGCTGCACAACGAAGACGAGATCGCCCGTCTGGGGCTGAAGATCGGCGATGAGGTGATCATCGAGCGCTCCGGCGACGTCATCCCCAAGGTGGTCCGGGTCTCGGCGCAGGGCAAGGGCCGCACGCCGTTCGTCATGCCCGCCCACTGCCCGGTCTGCGGCGGCCGGGTGGTGCGCGAAGAGGGCGAAGCGGCGCGGCGCTGCATCAACGTGGATTGCCCGGCGCGGCTGAAGGAATCGATTCTTCATTTTGCGTCGCGCGGCGTGATGAACATCGACGGCATGGGCGAGGCGCTGGTGGATCAACTGGTTGACCGCGGCCTAGTCAAGAGCGTCGCCGATGTTTATCGCTTGAGCGCCGACCAACTGATGTCGCTGGAGCGTATGGGCGAAAAGTCGGCAGCCAACGTGCTTGGCAATGTCACTCGCTCCAAACTGAACCCGCTGCCGCGGGTCATCACCGCGCTGGGAATCCGCTTTGTCGGCGAGCGCACGGCGGTGTTGCTGGCCGAGGCGTTGGGCAGCATCGACGCCCTGGCAGCCGCCAGCGCCGACGAGTTGCAGAACGTGGAAGAGGTGGGGCCCAAGGTGGCGGAAAGCATCCTGCAGTTCTTTCGCGAGCCGCGCAACCGCGATCTGGTGGAGCGGCTGCGCGCCGCCGGTCTCACCTTCACCCACGTCTCCAAGCGGCCGGCGGGCGGGCCGCTCCAGGGATTGACGTTCGTGCTGACCGGCACGATGCCGACGCTCAGCCGCGACCAGGCCAAGGTGCTGATCGAACAGGCCGGCGGTAAAGTGGCGGGCTCGGTGAGCAAGAAGACCAACTATGTGGTGGCGGGCGAAGACGCCGGCTCCAAACTGGACAAAGCGCGCGCATTGGGAATTGTCGTGGTCAATGAGCAGGAATTGCGGCGCTTGATTGAGAACTACGGGTAACGCCGGAACGGCGCACCCTTCGAACTGTGGCGCACGCACTCTTGGGTGCCGCGTCGAGACTCTTCTCGACGCCGTGGCCCCCCGGGGTAACAGGCGCCGGCAGGAGTAGGATAGATCATCGTCCTTCGTGGTCTGTCGTGCCTCGCCGTAGCGCGACACCTTGACAGACGACAAAAGACGATCGTCTGTCCTACCTCTGATTTGACCGGAATGTGGAAACTCCGGGCGTCGGCAGGAGTGCCGACGCGGCACGCACAAGTGCGTGCGCCACGGCGCCAGCCAGCGCTACTGGCGGTCGTCCTTCATCAGCCTGCCGACGCGCTTCAGATTGCTCTTGATCTCGTCGGTGGCGTCGATCAGTTGGCTGGTGTCGTAGATCACGCGCGGGGTCAGAAAGATAATCAGCTCAGTGCGCGACGTGCTGACACTCTTGCTGCCGAACGCAGCTCCCAGAATCGGGATGCGGTGCAGAAGCGGGATGCCGCCCGAGGCTTCGGTTTTGGTTTCCAGGATGGCGCCGCCGATAGCCACCGTGTCGCCATCCTGCATCGTGAGCTGGGTGCTCATGGAGCGATTGGAGAACGACGGCGAATTACCGACGTTGGACGACGACGAACCTGCCAACGGGGCGCTCACCTGCTGGTTGATTTCCATCGTCACCACGCCGCTCGAGTTGATGTGCGCCATAATGTTCAGCGTCACGCCCGTGCTCTGGTTGCTCACGGTCTGATAGGTTTGCGCGGTGCCGCCCGAAGTCGCTCCCGACAGGCCGGTGGAAGTGGCTACGGGAACCTGGCTGCCCACGTTCATGGTGGCAGGCACGCTGTCGGTGGCGATGATGCTCGGCGAAGAGATCACCTTGGAGCGGCCGGTACTCTCCTGCGCGGTGAGCAGGCCCAGCAGTTGTTTGCTCTTCAGAACCATCATGCCGGCCGTCAGTGCCAGGCCGCCCGGTCCGGCAACAGCGGTCACCGCTTGTGAGGGAGTGAGCCCGCCGACCAGGGTTTGACCGCTGTTTGCCGACACGCCGTTTCCGGTGGCTCCGGTAGCGGAGCCGCTTCCGACATTCTGCAGATAGCTTTGCACGCCCGCCGCGAATTCGCCGGTCAGATCCACCTCGTAAATCTTGCAGTCGATCAGAACCTGGCGCGGGGCGACATCCAACTGCCGCAGGAGATTCTGAATCTGCTCCCACTCCTGCGGCGTGCCCTGAACCAGGAGCGTGTTGTCGAACGGGTTGGGGATGACGTGCGGCATGCGGGTGGCCTGCTCGCCGCCGGCACCCCCCTGGCCCAAATAGCTGCCGGTGCGGTCGGCCGCTACCGACGGCGCCACGCCACTGAGGGTCGCGCTTTGCTGCACGGACGCCCCTTGCATCTGATACCCGCTGTTGGCGCCGTAACCCTGGTTGCCGCCATACGCATTGCCGTACATCCCGCTGCCGCCGCCGTACATGTTGCCGTAGCCCATCCCCGAGGAACCGCCGTAGCCGCCGCCGTAGCCGCCACCATATCCGCCGCCACCGCCGTATCCGCCCATGTTGCCGCCCATGCCGTAGCCCGTGCCCGTTCCGTTCAAGCCGATCCCGGAAGCGTACATGTTACTGTTGGATTGCTGTGCCAATCCGATCAGCGCCATCGGATTCCCGGTATACAGCGCCATGATGGCCAGCGCCACCGTCTCGGCGCGGCCGTACTTCAAGCGGTACACCCAATTATTCGTCGATCCTGCCGTCATCTTGACCGGGATGTCCAGCTTTTCGATCCACTTCTCGACTTCCGCGAAGATGCCCGGATTGGGAGCCACGGCGATGAGGGTATTGATGCGGTCCACCGGAATAAACCGCACGGCGGCGGTTTTTTCGGAGAGCGCATAGGCCTTGAAGACCGTGTCCAGTTCCTTGGCCAGGTCGGTGGGGCGGCTGTTCTCCACGTCGAAGAGGCGGACGCGCTTGGTGGCGAAGGTATCGCTGTCAAACATCCCGATCAGTTCCATCGTCCGCCGCATGTTGCGGCTGTTGTCTTCGAGAATCAGAAGATTCGCCGGGTCGTAGGTGGAGTGAGTGGCGTACTCGCCGTAGAACGGCGCCAGCAGCTTGTCCATGTCCGCGGCGGTGGCGTACTTGAGGAAAATGAGGTTCAGAATCGTCTGTTCGTCATCGGGCAGCGTCTTGGCGTCCGCGTTTATGATCGGCGTCAGCGGCAACTGGGACACCGAGCTGACCGGCACGATCCGGTACAGGTCGCCGACCTTCACGATGGTGCTGGCATTGACCCGCAGGATGACCTGGAGCAACGGCATCAGGTCCACCGGCTTCACCTCGCCGTAGGTGTGGATGGTGACCGAGCCTTTCACCCGCGGATCGATCAGAATGTTGATCTTCAGCATCTTGGCGATCAGGTTGACCATCTCGACGAGGTTCACGTTGTCCATCGAGAGCAGGCCCTGGTCTGCCATCCTCGGTGCCTGCGCGGGTGTGGTTGCGTTGGGAGCCGCGGGCTGCTGCGACGGCGCCGCCTGCGGCGGCTGCGCCGGCGGTTGCGGCTGCTGCGCTTGCCGCTCCTCCCGGATCTGCTCGATCGATTTCGATGGAGCCTGAGCCGCGAGCACCGGAATCATGATACCGGCAACCGCGAGCGAAAGAAGGAAATTGCGGCGCATCGGTTATTCCTGCCCGCCGGCGGGACCGCCCTGCTGGCGCGCCCACACGGCTTGCTCTGCCGCGTCCAGTTCCGATTTCTTCGTGCGCCACCGGTAAATGCCGAAAGGGCCAGGCCGTTCAAAGCGGACAGCGTCGCCATCGTCCCAGGCCTTGGCGTTGGCCCACCCGTCGGGGCGAGCGGCGGGTACAGATTGAGCTTCCGCCCGCGTAATGCCGAAGGGAGTCCGGCGGTACATCCACGTCTTACCCTGCGCGTCGGTATGGCGGTAGAGGTTGGACTCGACCGCTACCGAGCCGGCGGGTATGACGAGCGGCGCCGTGCCGCCGGCGGCCTCGGCCGCTCCCAGCGCCGTCATCGAAACCAAAAGTATCAGAAATGTTTTCATCGCTTCTCTCCCGGATCTACAGACTTCGGTCACGCATCGGCGGGCGATGCCCAATCATCACTGCACCGGCTCCCAGTAACAGGTCGAACCGAACGGCGTGGGGCTCAGCACCTTGCGGTAGCCGTCCACCACCGAGCCGACCCTCGACGTGTCGCCAGGGTTGCAAAGCTTGACGCCGAAGTGGGTGTCCATGCCGGGCCCGGGCGGCGGAGGCGCCGCGGGCGGTGGTGGCGCCGCTGCCACTGGAGGTGCTTCGGTGCGCACCGCGGCAGCCTGCACGACGGGGCTGGTGTGATCCTCCAACTCGTCCACCGACTTGCGAATCACCTGGTCTCTCCATGCGAACTCGATCTCTCTTGTATTGACGCTGCGCAGCGTGAATTCGCCGATCGTCTCACCCGGATGCACCGCCTCATGCGCCGATCTGGCGTTGACGCTGAGGATGGCGATCGGCCCGCCGCCCAGATTCATGTATCCGTGATAGACCGGCAGCGGCGGCACAGGCGGCGGTGGTGGCGGCGGCGGCGGCGGTTCGATGGGAACGTTGGGATCGCGCGAGCGGTCGAGCAGGTCCTTCTGCGCCACATCCTTGTAAGCGGTCGGCAGCACCGCCGGCGGGTTGGGCAATGGCTGCAAGGGCGGCGTTGGCGCCGCAGGGGCGCGCCAGCCCAGGGTTGCAGCCTGGTGGGCCTTCGCGGCGCGCCACGCGTCCCGCAATTCTATGGTGGCCCACGCCACGGCGCACGCCAGGGCCAGATTGAGAATCCAAAGCTTGCGATTCACGCTCCCTGCCCTCCCTTCTTTTCGGGCAGCAGCTTGCGCGGCACCAGCGCGCCCACCGACAGATGCACCTGTATGTTCTTCTTCTTGTCGCTGCCGCCGATAACGCGCAGCTCGTTGGTGGCCAGAATCTGCGGCTGATCGGCCAGCGCCGCCATCAGGTTCACCAGTTGTTCGATGCCGCAGACGAAGGCCACGTCCACGCTGACTTCGCCGTAGTCGCCGCTGACCACCAATTCGCCCATGCGCTCCACCCCGCGCACTTCGATGCCGTTCGCCTTGGCGACGCCCTGCACCACTTCGAGCAACTGAGCCTGCGCCTGGGCTTTGGTATCGGCTTTGAGGATACCCTTCTCGCGCGCGGCCAACTCCGTCTGCGCCTGCCGGAGCCGCGCTTCCTTCCCCGGAACGGAGGCCGCTTTGACGCGCATGGATTCCAGCCGCTTTTCGGCGACGGGGATGGCGTCGGCGGCAGCGACCGCGCCCGTGTCCGAACCCGCAAACAGGCCGAGCCGCCAGGCCGCCGCCGGAATCAGCAGCGCCGCGCCCGCGATCAGCCAAGTCCGCGAGCGGCGATCCAGGTTGCCGATCGTCATGACTTCCCCCTGGTGGTATGGATCTGGAACAGCTCTCCCGGGCCCACCGCGGCGTGCTGGTCCATATCCATTTGCGAATTGCGGAACAGCGGAGAGGAGTCGAGAATCTTCAGCAGCGGCGCGGCCTGCGGTGCCTCCCCGTTGATGCGCGCCGTATCGCGCGTCAGATCGATGGCGTTGGTCCACGCCGGCGGTTCCACCAGCCGGGTGAGCTCGTTGAGCGCGTCCAGATCGGCGCGGGTGCGGCTGCGGTACTGGTCGAGAAGCGCGGTGCGGGCGCGGGTGCGTTCGGTTTCCCGGTCGAGCGCGGCGGCGTGCAAAGCGCCAGGTTGAACACGCGAGATTTCGGCTTCGAGCATCTTCAGGTAGCGGCGATCTTCGAACTTCGGCCACGCCATCATGACGATCAGCGCCGCCAGCGCCAGCCCGGCCAGCACCGCGGTGGGGACCAGCACGGCGCGCGACCGCCAATGGCGGTACTCACGCGGCAACACGTTCGCCGCCGGCGCCAGCTGGGGACAGGCCCCGGCCAGCGCCGTGGCGTACGGCAGTGCGTTGCGGGATAAATCGTTCTCTACCGGGTTGACGGTGGGCCGGGGCAGCACGTCTTCGAGCGTCAAGGCTTGCGTTTCCGGCGGCAGCCGCAGCTCAGCCAGGGCAAGCGCCGCAGCGCGTTCCGGCCCGGTGTCGAACTCGGCGGAAAACACGGGCCGCGACGGGCTTTCGCCGTACACTTCCACCGCGCCCGAAGGCGTGCGGCCGAGCGCCACGAAGCCTTCCCCGTCGCGCCGGCGATTCAGGCGGACGGCGGCGTGCATCGCGGCGGCGGAGAAGGTGAGGCTCGAAACCGCAATGCCGGCCGCTGCGAACAGCTCCATGTGATGCTCGATGGCGGCGCGGCGCGCGATGCCGACCAGCACGCCGCCATAAGGCAGCGGGGACCAGCCCCACACCACGTCCTCATCGCCGTAAGGATGCAGCGCGTCGATCTGCAGCCGGATGGCGCTTTCCATATCCCGGGCCGCGACGCCCGGCAATGCCAGTTGGCGGACCACCACCTCCCGCCGCGGCAGCAGCACGGTGGCGCTCAGGTGGCCGGCGCCGGCGGATTTCAAAAAGCGGCCATATTCGCGACCCCAATCCGCGGCAGGCCGCCCGCCGAAGTCCGGGATGGTGAGGCGTCCCAGCACCTGGACTCCCGTCGGCCGCACCCGCGCCACCACCACCTCCAGGTCCTTGGCGCCGATGGTGATTCCCGCGCCGGAGCCGAATTCGAGCAGCTTGCGCACGTCTTTGGGAACTGCCAGCAGCATCGCGGTCATTCGCTCCCCGCCGTGTCGTACCAGCGCAAAATGTGAATCGGGGCGTCGTAGCCCAAGGGCATGTACTTAACCATCGCCGCCACGGTGCGCCGCAGGCCGGAAAGCTGCCCGTCATCCAGACGCAGACGCGCCGTTGCCCGCATGGTCACAATGGAGTGGCCGCCCACCCGCAGCCTGCCGGCAGAGGGGCCCGCCGCTTCGGTCACGGATCCAAGCTGATCTACCAAAATGGGACCCAGTGCGCGGCGTCCCATCACCAGGGCAATCGCGGCCGGGCTGAGCCCCACCGCAGCCAGCACCGCCGGCGACGCGGTGTTCACATCCACCTGCATGCTGGTCCCGTAAACCGAAAGGCAGTCCACCAGCCCCGGGCGGCGCAGCAGATGCATGCCGCCGGCCTCGTCTTGCCGCGGGATGTAGGTTCCGTAGAACAGTTCAGGTGTTACGCCGGGCACGGACAACAATTCCTCAATCTCCTGTAAGGACGCGGCATGCGGCTGAAAAGACGGTCCAGGCGTCAGTTCCGCCGGGCCGCCCCCGCCAGTCCCGCGGGCTTGCTGAAGAGCGTGCGCCAGGGCATCCGCCCTGACCTCGTCCAATCCCAGGGCCATTCCCAGCCGGGTGAGGTCTTCCAGTGTGGCGTTGTTGACATTCAGCTTGGCCGTTTCTGGAATGAATTCCACATGCACGTCGCCGCTCGCGAAGTGATAGGTCACTTGGGTGGCGCCGTCCGGAATGGTGCGCTGGGCGGGGTTTTGAACACCCCACAGAGCCTCGACCGCGGCGCGATCGATGCCCGCCGCCGCCAGGTAGTAACTGCGCAAGCCGTCGAGTGCGGTGGACGTGCGTTCGGTTTCTCCGCGAATCGTGGTGGCCAGCGAGAACCCGATCGCCGCCAGCGCAGCCGAAAGCCAGAGCACCGCCAGCAGTGCACTGCCGCGGCGCGCGACGCCGGCCCGCGACCACGAAGGGCAAGCTAAAGCATGCCCCACCAGGATCGTGGGTTCCCCGGGCGGGGCGTGCTTCGGCTTGCCCGGCCGCTTCATATCAATAGTCTCCATACCGGATCTGCCACGAGCGGTGGATGCGGATGGGCGCCGTCACCGTCAGCGGCTGCAAGCGGGAAGGGTCGGCTTCCAGCGGCGCCATTTCCACCCGAATGGCCACCGGCCAGCCGGTGCCCGTCGCGCTCGCCTTCCATTGCGGAGGCTGGAACTGAGGTTGCCTCGGGGGCGATGGCGGCGCCACCAGATAAGAGAAACGGCAATAAGCTAGCTCATCCGCCAGCACGAAGGACTTTGGAGTGGCAACGGCGGGCGTGAAACGCACCATCCAACCCGCCACGGGATCGGGGGTCATATCGGCGCACGCGCGGCCCGCGCCTATCCGCGTGTAAGGCGTCTCGTTCACCACCAGCCGCACTCCCTTACCCTCCTCGCCCGCAATCACGAACATCTCAAGGATCTGCGCCGGGCCGCGCCAGCCTTGCTGCAAGGAGAACGTGGACACCAGCCGCAGGGCTTGCGGCTCGGCCTGGAAAAACACGAAGTGGGAAGCCTCCAGGTCGGGGCGTCCCATACAAGGCGGCTGCACCGGGACTAGTCCTTCCAGTTCCTGCAAGAGGACCCGCTGCGCGCCGGCCACGCGCCGGTTGGCCAGCAGTTTCTCATCGGTTTTGTGCAGCGCCTGCAAGGCAACCTGCAGGGAAAGCAGCATGGCCACCGAAAGCGCGCTCAGCAGCGTCACGGCGATCAGAACCTCGATCAGCGTCACGCCGGCCTGCCGGCTTCGCACCGAACCGGGCCGCCTCATGGCACCAGCATCCTGCGGCGCAGACCTTCGATAGTGAAAGTCCGCCGCTGGCCAGATGCCATCCACCAGATCTCCAACCGCACGTGGTCGAGGGTCAATGCGCCCGGGGCCGGCACCGGCGGCGCTTCAAAGGGTGCGATCTGCGCCTCCCAGCCCGCCTCCATACCCCCTGTCAACCCGGTATCGAACGTCCCGGTCAGAGGCACGGTGGGGTCCGCCAGGATGTCGTTCATGCGCAGGCGGCCGAGTTGCACCACCCGGTCGTAGTCGCGCAGTCGCGCCGCGTTGCGCGCAGCACCCGAGATGCTCGACAGCAACCCCACCACGGCGATCGCCATGATGAGCGTGGCGACGACCATTTCGAGCAGGGTGAATCCGCGCCTCACTCTGTATTGACGGTTTCGATGCGCGGAAAGCCGGTCATGGGGTCCAATTCCACCCTGCGCCGCCCGCCGTGGCGGTTGGAATATTCCACGCCGATGGCCGGCGCCGTGCCGCCGGGGACGATTAGAATCTGGCGGTCAGCGTGGTCGGAGTCGTCGCGTTCCGGCAGCACCTTGTCCATGGTGATGCCTTGCGGCACCTGGAATTGCCGCGCGAAACCGTCGCCGCCATCTGCGAAAATGGTTCCGTCTTTGAGCGAGATCACCACGATCACCGGCCGTTCGCTGCGTTCGGCGTGGGTTACCGCCCCATTCAGAAAACTGGCGATGGCATCACCGGTGGAGGCCAGCCGTACGCTGTCCAGTCCGGCCGAAACCGAGGGAATGGAGACGCCCACCACGATCCCGATGACGGCGACTACCACCAGCATTTCGATCAGCGTCACGCCGCGCTCGGTAGCACGGACCATCGTCTTTCGTGGTCTGCCATCGCGCGCCAAAGCGCGAGAAGTCGACAGACGACAAAAACCGATCGTCCGTCCTACCCTACTGGCTTTTCCAGCTGACGACATCGGCATTGATTCCATCGCCGCCGGGCTGTCCATCGGCGCCGTAACTGATGATGTCCGGCTCATCGCCGTGGTCGCCCGGGAATTTGTACACCCAGTCGTGGCCCCACGGATCTTTGGGAATCTCCTGCGGCATATACGGCCCGTTCCACTGGGTCGCGTCCGCGGGCCTCACGCGCAGCGCCGCCAGGCCCTGCTCGGTAGAAGGAAAGTTCCCCATGTCCAGCTTGTAGGTGCCGAGCGCGCCCATGAAGCCTTGTATCTGCGCGTGCGCCGCCGTAATTTTGGCCTTGTCCACGTTCTGCCAGAGCCGCGGCCCGACGAGAGCCACGAATAATCCGATGATCGTCACCACTACCAGCATTTCGATCAGGGTGACGCCGGCCTCGCCCCGTTTCCGCCTGTTCGCCGTCTGCTTCATTTCACACCGCCACATCGTTGATGCTCGTAATCGCGAGCAGCATGCTCAAAATCAAAGCTCCGACCACCACGCCCATCACCAGGATCACGACTGGCTCGAAAATGCTGGTGAAGCGTCTGATGGCCGCCCGAGTCTCATTTTCGTAAATATCGGCCATGCGGGCAAACATCTGGTCCAGCCGGCCGGTTTCCTCGCCCACCGTCAGCAGGTGCGCAGCCAGCGGCGGGAACACGCCCGCCCTGCGCGTGGGCGCCGCTATGCCCTCGCCGCGCTTCACTCCGTTGGCCACGCCTACCAGCGAATTCGCGATCATCCTATTGTTCAGGGTGGCCGCGCCGATGCCAATCGACTGTACCAGGGGAACCGAGTTTTCGAGCAGCGTGGCCATGGCGCGCGCAAACCGCGCCGTCTCCGCCTTGAGCTGCGCCGCGCCCAGCAGCGGCACTTTCAGCCGCGCGCCGTCCCACCACAACCGGCCCGCCGCCGTATGCGTGTAGATGCGCCAGATGATGGCGGCCGCTGCCAGTCCGCCCAGCACCATCCAGCCGTACGTGTGGACCAGGTCGCTCGCTGTCAGCATGATGCGCGTCGGCGTCGGCATCTTCATGTGCCCGTCGGCGAAAATCACCGCGAAGCGCGGCACCACGAAGTTCAGCAGGATGAAAACCGAGCCCGCGCCCACCGTCGCCAGCAGCGCCGGATAGATCATCGCCGAGACGATGAAGTTGCGCAGCTCATCGCGCGAGCGCTCGAATTCGGCCAGCCTGGCAAAGATGACGGCCAGAGCGCCGGAAGCTTCCCCCGCCCGCACCATGTTGATGTACAGGTCGGAAAAGTAATCGCCGTGCGTCGCCAGGCTGTCGGCCAGCGAACGGCCGCCCTTCAGCACGCGCAGCACGTCCAGCACAATGAAGCGGAATTGCGGCCTTTCGGTGAGCTCGGCCGCGATCGAAAGCGCACGGTCGAGCGGCACGCCCGCGTTCAGCAGCGTGGACAGCTCCTGGGTGAAAAAGAGTACGTCGCTCCGCCTCCTGCCGCCGAAGGACGGGAGCTTGATCTCGAACGAAGCGCTCTTGGGCGTGGCGCCGACGTATACCGGCGTCAGGCCCTGTTTGCGCAGCTCGCGCGCGATTCCCTTCTCGTCGTTGCCGGACAGGCTCCCGGTGCGGATCTTCCCGTCCGAGGCCACCGCGCGAAAAAAGAACGTGCCCGCCATCAGAGTGTCGCGCCTTCGCGCGAACAGGTAGGACAGACCATCGTCTTTCGCGGTCTGTCGTTGCTCGCCAGGCGCGAAACCCCGACAGACGACAAAAACCGATCGTCTGTCCTGCCTCTGACGCGCGAATGACCGTTCCTCTGCATCAGAACTCCTGCGTCACGCGCATCACTTCATCCGCCGTGGTGACGCCGTCCCGCACTTTTTGCCAGCCGTCTTCGCGGAGGTTGCGCATGCCGCCGCGGCGTGCCGCCTCGGTCAGCACCGACGCGTCGGCGTTTTGCATGATCAGCGCTCGAATCTCGTCGCTGAGCTGCATCATCTCGAAGATGCCGACGCGCGAAATGTAGCCGGTGCCGTTGCAGACCGCGCAGCCCGCCCCGCGGAAGCTCTTGACGCGCGAGCCATCCGGCGCCACCACCTCGCCCGCCGGCCGTTTGCAATCCTTGCAGATAACGCGCACCAGCCGCTGCGCCAGCACGGCCACCAGCGACGAAGTCAGCAGGTAGTTCTCGATTCCCATATCGGTGAGGCGGGTGATGGCGCTGGGAGCGTCGTTGGTGTGCAAGGTGGAAAACACCAGGTGGCCGGTGAGCGCGGCGCGGATGGCGATGTCGGCGGTCTCGCGGTCGCGGATTTCGCCGACCATAATCACGTCCGGGTCCTGCCGCACGATGTGCCGCAGCCCGGCGGCGAACGTCAGCCCGATCTGCGGATTCACGTGGATCTGGTTGATGCCGTCCATCTGGTATTCCACCGGGTCTTCAATGGTGATGATCTTTTTGTCGGGAAGGTTGATACGCTTCAGGGCCGAATAGAGCGTGGTCGATTTACCGCTGCCGGTAGGCCCGGTCACCAGGAAAATGCCGTGCGGCAGGCTGGTGAAATGCTCCATCTGCTGCAGCATGCGGTCGTCGAAGCCCAGCCGGAAGAGGTCGAAGAAATCGCCTGCCGAACGGTCGAGCAGGCGCATCACCACGCTTTCGCCATACAGTGTCGGCAGCGTGGAAACGCGCAGGTCCACCTCGCGCCCCAGAATCTTGATCTTGATGCGGCCGTCCTGCGGCAAACGGCGCTCCGCGATATTCAGCTTGGCCATCAGCTTGAGGCGCGAAATGATAGCGGCCTTCAGCTCGCGGGGCGGCGTTTCCTGGTTGAATAATACGCCGTCCACGCGGAAGCGCACGCGGAATTCCTTTTCGAACGGCTCGATGTGGATGTCGCTCGACCGTTTTTCGAGCGCGTCCGCAATCATGGCGTTCACCAGCCGGATGACCGGCGCTTCGCTGGCCATGTCGCGCAGGTGTTCGAGATCGGCCAGCGCCTCTTCGTCTTCGCCGCCGCCGGACAGCACCTGGCGCTCGCCCTCGGCGTAATGCTTTTCCACGGCGTCGACGACTTCCTGCTCGGCCGCCAGTGCCGTCTGAATCTCCAGGCCGGAAAACGCCCCGATCGCGGACGCGGTTTCGAAATCCATCGGGTCGGCCATGGCGACCGTCAGCACGGAGCCGTTAAGCGCCAGCGGAAAAGCGCGCGATTGCCGCAGAAAGCGGGGCGACAGTCCCTCGATTTCCGGCGCCGCGGGCGGCGGCCCGTCAATCGTCACCAGCGGCACGCCCATTTGCTCGCTCAGCGCCGCCAGCACGTCGCGCTGCGCCACCAGCCCCATATCCACCAGGATTTTGCCCAGCTTGTCGCCACGCTCACGCTGGAGTTCGAGCGCGCGCTCCAGGTCTTCGGTTTCGATCTTCTTGCGCTCCACCAGCATCTCGCCCAGCCTTTGAAAACGCAGTATGCCCGCGGGGGGCGCTGCGCTCAGGGGCTGCGGTGCGGGGTGCGCCGGGGTCACTGGATGCTCACCATGGCTTCGATCTGCGCGCCGCTCAAAATCGTGCGCCGCTCGGCCTTCATCACCATCTGGCCGGGCAGCCCGCTGGTATCTTCGTAAGGCAAATAGAGGAACTTCACCGCCACCACAATCTGCTGGTCATCCGGCACCGCGGTCAGTTCCTTGGCGGCGGTTAGCAGCATGGAGTTCATCAGCCGCTCCACCGCCGGAAGACGGGCCAGCTTGCGCTGCCGCACCTGCGCCTTTTCCTGCTCGCTGATGTTAGGCCGGAACGGGCTCAACTGCGGCGTCAGGATGGGGCTCAGTTCGGTGGTGAACACGGCCCCGAAGCCCTCCAGGTAAATGCCGCGCGTGCGGCCCAGCACGTCGATGGGGTCAGGCGGCGCGAACATCTGGAAATCGCGGTCGAAACCTCTGGCCAGCCCCGCCAGCGAGGCCAGTGAAACGCGCGCTGAGGCCGGCTGCAGAGCGCCGCTCACACGGGCGGTGGCCGAAACCGGCCGCGCCACTTGCGCCGACAGCGGCGCCAGAGCCAGCAATACGACGAGCGCGGTTCTCATTTCGCCTCCCCAGCGGGCTGGCGAGGAGGCCCGTATTCGAGAGCCGCCACGGTTCGGGCTTGCTCCCGCCTATCGGAGAAATCCAGCTCCGCTGCCACCAGCAGCAGCCGCTGCCGCTCGGCGGCCACCTCGGCCACCAACTGCTTGGTGCGCGCGGCCACAGCGCGGTCGGCCGCCTGTTCGATGCGGGCCTGAATAGCAGCGTCGGAAACCGTTTGCGCCTGCGCGGTCTCGACCGCCGGCACTTGAACCAACCGCACCTGCTGAACCGGCGCCGGCCGCGCCAGCGCGAACACCACCAGCGCCGCCGACAGCAGCCCCGCCGAGCCGAAGCCCAGCCGTGCCGGCGTATTCCAGAACCCGCTCCACCAGCGCCGCCAGGGAGACGGCTCGAAGATCTGGTCGGAGACGAACGCGATGCGCCGCGGAATCTCTTCCTCCCGCAGACTTAACAGCGTGGTTCCAGTAAGCCGCAGCCGGTTCAGTTCCTCCCGGCAGGTTTGACAGGCGTGGACGTGCGCTTCGACTTCTTTGCGCTCCGCGCCGCCCAGTTCCTGGAAAAAGTAATCCTTCAAATCGAATGGCGAGCAACTCATGACACACCTCGTGCCTCAATGGGAGCCAGCTCGATCTTCAGCAGTTCCAGCGCCGTGTACAGGCGGCTTTTGACGGTGGACACCGGGCAGGAAAGAATCTCGGCCATTTCCTCGAATTTGAACCCCTGATAAATCTTCAGCGTCACAGCCTCGCGCTGCTCGGGCGTCAGCCGCTCCAGCGCGCTGGCCACCGCCAGGCTCAATTCGATGGGAAAAACCGAGCTGCCTCCCACCGTGATTCCGGTCTGGGTCGCGGCCGGCGGAAGGTCCGCCACATCGCTCTCCGGCCTTCGCTTGCGAAACATGGAATAGGCCTCGTTATGGGCGATGCGATACAGCCACGGGGCGAAACGCGCCCCGTCATCCAGCTTGCGGAGATTCTGATACGCCTTCAGAAACACGTCCTGCGTCAAATCCAAAGCGTCTTCACGATTGGCGGTGAGCCGGAGGAGATAATTGTAGACACGCTTCTCCCACCGGGACACAAGGAGGTTGAACGCCTCCACGTTGCCCCGGGCAGCCTGGCGAATCAGATCGCCATCCTCGACCGCCCGAAAGATCAAGCCTTGGCTCCTGGTGTGTAGACGCGCACAGCCCGACAAAAGTCGGACTCCTACCTCTTGAGTGTAGCGGGATTGGGCCGCGGGAGAAGCCGCCCCGGGGCTCCCGGGAGTCGCCTCGGGCCGCGGGCCGGCCATGCCCGGCCCCTACGGGTCGTTTGTAGGGGCGAGGCATACCTCGCCCGCCCGCGTATTGCCAGGGTGTGCGACATAGAAATCGAGATCGGCGGCAAGAATGTAGGCAAGCTAAAGCGTGCCCCACCCACGCTCTGCGCGCCGCTGGTGGGGCACGCTCTAGCTTGCCCGTGCAGCTGAAGGATGTGGGTTCCACTTTCCTGTCGCACACCCGTATTGCCCCGACAAGCCGCTTTGCAGCCGCCCGCGTGATACCATGTAGGTTTCCACCAAGCTGAGGTTTTCGTGGCTAGAATCACCCGTAAAGAGTTAAAAAGTGACAAGTTCGCCCTCGAAGTCGGGCAGACGGTAAGCTTCTTCGAAGAGCACCAGAAAGAGATCCTCCGTTACGGCGCGGTCGCGCTGGGCGTGGCCGCCCTGATCGCCGGCTGGCTGGTATATCAGAGACATCAGCGGGCTGGACGCGAGGAAGCGCTGGCCAGGGCCATCCTGGTGCAGGAGGCCCCCATCGGCAGCGCGCCCAACACTGTCGGCCTTAACTTCCTCACTCAAGCGGCCAAGGATCAGGCAGCGACGAAGGCCTTCGCCAGCCTTGCGGCCCAGTATCCCGGAACCACGGAGGGCGAAGTAGCCCAGTATTACCTGGGCGCTATCCAGGCCGACGCGTCGAATATGGCGGAGGCGGAGAAGCGCTTTCAGGACGTGGCGCAGCATGGCAACGCCAGTTTCTCGTCCCTGGCCAAGCTTTCGCTGGCTCAGATCTACTATTCCGATGGCCGCGCCGCGCAAGGCGAAGCCGTCCTGCGCGATTTGATCGACCACCCCACCGCTCTGGTATCGAAGGACCAGGCGACCATCACCCTGGCGCGCTACCTGATCATCCAGCGGCCGGCCGATGCGCGCAAGCTGCTCGACCCGTTGAAGACCGCGGGCGGCCCGGTGGGACAACTGGCGCTGTCCTTGTACGGCCAACTGCCGCCGCAGTAGGCGATTCCCGGATGCTGGCGCGTCTGCGGTTCCCGGTGGCCCAGAGCCGGGGCCGGCAATATCCCGAACCGGCCCACCCCTATCGCAACCCGTTCCAGCGCGACCGCGACCGGGTTGTCCACTCGCGCGCTTTCCGCCGCCTCGAAGCCAAGATGCAGGTGTTTGCGCCCGGCATCTCCGATCATTTTCGCAACCGGCTGACCCACACCATCGAGGTGTCGCAGATCGCGCGCACCGTGGCCCGCGTGCTCGGGCTGGATGAAGATCTCACCGAAGCGCTGGCGCTGGCGCACGATATCGGCCATCCGCCCTTCGCCCACGCCGGCGAGGACGAGCTCAACCGCCAGATGCAGCGCTATGGCGACCGTTTCGATCACAATCTGCACGCGTTGCGCATCGTGGAAAACTTCGAGCAGCGTTACGCGCGCTTTCCAGGCCTCAACCTGACCTTTGAAGTGCGCGAGGGGATGGTCAAGCACTCGCGCGATTTCGGCCCCGGCGAGCGGCCGGAGCTGGATGCCTACCTGCCCGGTTTGCGGCCCTTGCTGGAAGCCCAATTGATCGATCTGGCCGACGAGATCGCCTATAACGCCGCCGATCTCGATGACGCGTTCTCGGCCGGAATGTTCACCGCGGCCGAGATCGCCGAGCGCGTGCCCCCATATGGCGCGATTCTCGAAACCGCGAACTCGCAGTTCCCCGGCGCCAGCGGGCGCGAGCAATTTCACGAAGCGCTGCGGCAGTTGATCGACACGCTGGTTTCGGGCCTGGTGGAAGGAACCGCGGCCAACGCCGCGCGCTCGGCGGTAGCCGATGCCGAAACGGTCCGCCGCTTGCCCAACCGGCTGGCGGCGTTTACGGCAGAAACCGCGGCCGCCAGCCGCGCTCTCAAACAGTTTCTTTACACGAGGGTGTACTCCACTCCGGAACTGGCAGAGGACCGGCGCCGCTCCGTCTCGATGATCGGGGAATTGTTCGGCTTCTTTATTGACGACCCACGCCGTTTACCCGAGCCTTACGCGCGCCTGGCCGAAACCGATCCGCCCCATCGCGTAGTCTGCGACTACATCGCCGGCATGACCGACGCCTTCTGCCGCCGCACCTACGAACAGGCTCTCGGCACCGCGCCGCGGGCAAGCTAAAGCGTGCCCCACCAGCGGCATACAACGCATTGGTAGGGCACGCTTTAGCTTGCCGGTTTTTCATCTCGCGTAACGCCGCCTGCCGGGACTTACAATGGGCCGATATGCGAACCGCCATGATCTCTCTTCTCTGCGCCACTGTTGCCGGCGCGGAAATCCATCACAACCCCGGCAGCACCACGCCGCTCCCGTACGACAAGTACATCCACGTGGTCAGCGAGGCCGATTCGCCGGTCCAATCCGTCTACATCAAAGCCAAAGACGGACTGTATATCGCGGCGGCGATCCGCAAGCCCAAAGGCGCAGGCCGCCATCCCGCCATCATCATGTTTCACGGGGCGCCAGGCGGCCGCGGCATGGAGCAACTGGTGGGATGGTCCAGGGGCGACACCGGCGGGCCGGTTTGGGAACGGTTCCTGCAAGAGGGCTTCGTGGTGGCGGTGGCGGATTACCGCGGCGGCAACATGAATCTGGTGTCCGCGGCTTCAGCCAACGGCGCCATCACCTCGATCGACGATGGGCTGGCTGTCATCGACTATGTCAAATCGCTTCCCTACGTCGACCCCGGCCAGTTGAATCTCTACGGCGTCAGCCTCGGCGGCAACCTGGTGATGAATCTGGTGTCCCGCGTACCGGTGCATGCGGCTGTTCTCGGTGCGCCCGCGGCGATCTGGTTTCTCGGCATCACGATGCCGGCGAGCCACGGACCCGACGCTTTCAAAGACGCGAAACCCGATCCCGAAATCTCCCGCAAGAACATCGAGCCGATCCACACGCCGATTCTGATTCTGGTCGGAACCGCCGATGGCTTGTTGCCGGTGACCATTCTCTTGCACGATGCGCTGGCGGCCGCCGGCAAATCGGTTCGGATGGAAGTTTACGAACATGGATATCACGATTTCTGCCTCGGCCCGCAAGGCCAGAAGCGCCCCGACCTGCCGCAAGGCGAAGCGCTGTTCGATTCCGCTCTCGACGCGCTCGAGAAGTCCGTCGCTTTCGTGAAGGGCAAATCGGAGTAGGTGGGATAGACCGTCGCCTTCCGTGGTCTGCCATGCCGCGCGAGACCTTGACAGACGACAAAAACCGATCGTCTGTCCTACCTCTTTGGCGCGGCGGGGCGATTCAGGCGAGCACATTACAATAAAGGCTGGATGAAACTCCCGGCGACGTTGCGCGCCCTCGGGTACCGGAATTTTCAGCTTTTCTTCGGCGGGCAACTCATTTCCCTCATCGGCACCTGGATGCAGAACGTGGCGCAGGCGTGGCTGGTATACCGGCTCACGGGCTCCTCGGTGCTGCTGGGGGGTGTGAGTTTCGCCGGCCAGATTCCGATTTTCTTTCTGGCGCCGCTGGGAGGGATCGTGGCCGACCGCCGCAGCCGGCGCCGCATCGTGATCGGTACGCAAACCGCTTCCATGCTGCTGGCTTGCGCGCTGGCCACGCTCACTCTCACCGAAACGGTGCGCGTCTGGCATGTTTTCGTGCTGGCCTCGTTGCTGGGTGTGGTGAACGCGTTCGACATCCCGGCCCGTCAGTCGTTTCAGGTGGAAATGGTGGGCAAGGCAGACCTGATGAACGCCATCGCGCTCAATTCCTCGATGTTCAACGCCTCGCGGGTGATCGGCCCGGCGATCGCCGGAATCCTGGTGGCGGCCATCGGCGAAGGCTGGTGTTTTTTCGCCAACGCCGTGAGCTACCTGGCGGTTATCACCGGCTTGCTGTTGATGCGCGTGGAGGAGCCCGAGCGCGGCGCCCCGGGCGAATCTCCGTTGGCGAGCGTGGTGGAGGGGTTTCGCTTCGTGGCGCGCAACATGCCGGTTCGCGCCATCCTGACGCTGCTGGGCGTGGTGAGCCTCACCGGGATGCCATACACAGTGTTGATGCCGATCTTCGCCGACCGCATTCTGCACGGCGGTCCGCGCGCGATGGGCTGGCTGATGGGCTGCGCCGGAGTGGGGGCGGTGGGCGGAGCGCTGCGGCTGGCCAGCCGCACCCAGCTGAGAGGGCTGGGCCGATGGCTGCCGGTGGCGTCGTTTGCCTTCGGCGCGGCGTTGATCGGATTTGCCTGGTCGCGGGTATTCTGGCTGTCTGCCTTCATCCTGGTGCCGGTGGGATTCAGCATGATGATCGAGATGGCTTCTTCGAACACGCTGGTGCAGAGCATGGTGCCCGACGAACTGCGCGGGCGGGTGATGTCGGTCTATTCGATGGTCTTCATGGGACTGGCGCCGTTCGGCGCGCTGCTGGCGGGCGCGGCGGCCGACCGCGTCGGCGCTCCCTGGACGATCACCGGTAGCGGCGTCATCTGCATGATTGCAGCAACGGTGTACTGGACCCAGCGGGCGCGCATCCGCGGGCCGGCTCGCCGGTTGATCGCGGCGCAACAGGTCGCAAACGCGGACCCGGTGGTGGAAGAGACGCAGCGGGGCGCGTAGGCGAGGCTGGGGCTTGGGTCAATTCCGGAACCCAGGCCGGGGCCTGCGCCACTAGGGGCTCAAAGGACGCGGCTGGTTGACGCGCAGTTGCTCGGAATCGGTTTCGTCAAAGACGAAAGCGTCGCTCAACAGATCGCGTACCGTGTACTCCGCTTTGCCAACGCCTTTGGAGCCGTGGTGCGGGCTCCGGGTGAGGATGTGATACAGTTCGTGGGCCAGCACCCGGCCCACCGCGCGGCCGAAGGCCTGTTCGCGCTGCTTGGCCGGCACGCCGAGCAGGCCCACCTGAATGAATGACCGGACGCGGTCGCAATCGACATCGCCAAACGGAAGGATGGCTCCGTCGCTGACGTAGGTCCAACCCAGAGCACCGGGTTCGCCACGGTTGGGGAGGAGTCCCGCTATGTCACACCGGCCCTTAAGGTGGATGACGGCCAGATCCAGGGACTTTTCGTTGGCTTTCGAGCCCGCCAAGGAACCCCAATCGAACTCAATCCCGGCATGCGCCAGGATGCCGGTAACTTCGCTGCGAATGGCGTCGGATACCGGCGCCGACGGCTGGTGTTGATACCCGGTGTAAACAATAATCGGTGCGACAATCGGTTCCGGCTCCGCGCCCGCCGCCAGCCCAGCTGCCAGCGCTAACCACAAACCCCGCGCACACATAAAAAACCCCTTGATCGTCGACTGGGCGGGCCGACCGGTTTTTGGGCAGGCGGAATTGACTCCGGCTGCTCGCGGACCATCCTGCTCGCCTTGTGGCAAGCGAAGCAGATCGAATGCGCCGCCGGCGGCTGTTTAGCCCGGGCGCCCGGCGGAGATCTCACTCCATTCCACACGAAACTTATCGGCGCGAAGCGCTGGCTCTCTAGTCCGGCGGAGGCTCGCCGGAAGAACCGCGGCAGAAATAGCCGACCGTGCCTTCGTACCGTGGCAACGGGATGTTACAGAACCAATAAGTCCCAGATGGGACTTACCCGGTTCCCTATGGCTAGCGGCAGCCAGCCTTTCCGATTCCGCAGCCCGGGATCGGTGCCACCATAAACACTCCCTTGCCGATCCGTGAGCAAAAGGATGACCATTTGCGAAACGTCAGTCGCGGAAGACCGATTCGTTGCAGGGAAAGGCTCAAGCGCCAGCTTGTCGTGCAAGCTCGCCGCGAAAGGAGAGCGTGGTCCCACGACGATTTGTGCACTTTCACCCAGCGCAGGCTGGCAGGCCTTGTAGCGCAGGCCCCCGGCTTACGAACTTCAAACCTGGAAACAGAGGTTACCGGAGGGCGGACCAGCTTGGCCGCGGCGATGGCCAGGCTGAGGGCCGCGACTCGTGCCTCAGTGCGCGGGCTCGGCGGCCTCGACGCGCAATTGACCGTTGCGTAACTCCTCCGCTTCGCTTGCGTCGAAAACGAAACGGCCAGCGAGCAAATCCTGCACTGCATATGCAGCTTTGCCTACGCCGCCCGAACTGTGGTGGGAAGACCGCGCCAGAATGTGATAGAGCTCATGCGCCAGCACTCTGCCCACGGCGCGGCCGAAGACGAACTCCCGATCGGCGGCGGGCACGCCCAACAGGTCGACCTGGATGAATGAACGGATGCGGTCGCAGTCGACTTCGCCGAACGGCAGGATGACGCCATCGCTTTCGTGGGTCCAGCCCAGTGCTCCCGGTTGCACGCGGTGTGGGCTGAGGCCGTTGGTGTCGCATCTGCCCTGGAAGCGGATCACCGCCAGTTGCAGTGAGACTTCGTTGCCACGCGCTCCGGCCAGCGAACGCCACTCCAGGCCGATTCCCAGGCGGCCCATGATGGCTTCCGATTCACCGCGAATCGAATCCATCACCGCCGCCGGCGGTGCTTGCTGAAACTCGGTGTAAAGAGTCGCCGGCGGCGCCGGCATAGATTGCGCGCACAATGCCGCGGCGCTTGCCAGGGGCATCGATAAGAACGAGACTTGCTGCAGCAGCTTCGTGGCTCTATCCGCTAACAAGACTCAACCTTCCCTCCCGGCCCTTCCCCCTTAGTGCGTGGGCTGGCCGGTGGATTCAGACAGGCCGGAAATCAACCCGCGATGCTCCCGGAGCATTTTTCTGGCCGTGTGGCAGGCGAAACAGATCGGGCTCGCCGCCAATAGCGTTTCCTGCAATTTTTCGGCGGGGATCTCGCTCCATTCCACGCTTCCACCATCGGCGCGAAGGACGGCCGGTTTGGCGCCGGCCAGCGGAATTTCGCCGATCGACATGCCGCAGGAATGGCAAACCTTGCCGACGTACCAAGCCAGCAAGATGTTGCGAACCAGGCAGCCTTCCGGTGAAGCCTCAATCTGGCTCAGGCACTCCTGGCCGCAGCCAGCCTTTTCCGGCCACCGGGAGCAGGACTCCAGGCGCAACTGCGACGACATCCCCAGAGCCATGGCCACTGCATGACGCGAATCCACCGCTACTCCGGCGGGGCGCTGATTCTCCGGGCAGGTCACTACCCGGCGGCCTTTATACTTCCACCAGGCGCCAAGTAAACGCCAAGCCGCGATGCTGCACAGCACTGCAGCGATTGCCACAACCAGGAACGGCACAGCCATATTACACTCCCTCGTTAACTGAATTGCAACATTACAACCGTTAGTAGCTGCCCAGATACAAAAGTAAACTCGTTGGAAGGAAACGGCCAGGGCAGAGTCACTGGATTAAGCCCGCAAGGGAAAGAGCATCTGGCCCCAGCAGGCTGCGTCTTTTCACCCGGTGCGGAGGCGCCTGGCTGCGGCTCACCGCATCGACCGGGCCACGCGCTCCACTTCCGCCATCAGCCGCAGCGTGTTGCCGCCATAGATTTTGCGGATCTCGGCGGCGGTGTAGCCTTCTTCGAGCAGGGCCCGGGTGAGGTTGGGCCATTGATCGACGCCATCCAGTCCTTCGGGGGCGCAGTCGATGCCGTCAAAGTCGCTGCCCAGCCCGACCGCATCCACGCCCGCGATGGCGGCCACGTGGTTGATGTGCGCCACCACGTCTTTCAGCGTGGCGCGCTGCATCGGACCGGCGCCCGCCGCCGCGCGGGCCTCCTTCATGGCATGCTCCAAGCCGTCGGGATCGTTGGCGTATTTGGCCATCATCTGCTCCAGCATGGGGCGCATTTTGTCCATCACGGCGGCGTTGGCCTTGGCGATGCCGGCGTTGAGGAAGTCGCAATAGAAATTGATCTGGATCACGCCGCCCTTTTTGGCGAGGGCCTGGATCATCTCGTCGGTCATGTTGCGGGGTACCGGCGAGATGGCGCGGCAGGAAGAGTGCGACGCAAAGATGGGCGCGCGGCTGGTTTCGATCGCGTCCCAGAAGGTCTTGTCGGAAACGTGCGAGATATCTACGATCATCCCCAGCCGGTTCATTTCGTGGACCACTTCCTTGCCGAACGGCGAGAGGCCGTTGTTGGGCTTGTTTTCGTCGCCGGAAGAATCGGCCCAGTGGTTGCTGTTGGTGTGGGTGAGCGTCATGTAGCGCACGCCCTCGTCGTAGTAACGGCGCAGCAGGCGCAGGCTGTCTTCGATGGCGTGGCCGCCCTCGATACCCAGCAGCGCCGCGATCTTGTGCTGCTTGTGTGCGCGGCGGATCCCTTCGGCGGTGGTGGCGAGCACGAAATCCTGCGGATACTTTTCGATGATGTCGTGCTTCACGGTGTCGATCATCTCGAGCGTGCGGTGCGCCGCGTGGTTGCCCTCCACGTAATTGGGCGCCACGAACACGGCGAAAAACTGCCCGCCCATGCCGCCTTTCTTCATCCGCGCCAGATCGGTGTTGTGGTTCGTGTTGGGCCGGCCGATATCGAGCCCGGCGACGGTGCTGGAGGTGACGTCGTTGTGGGTATCGATCAGGATGGCCGAGCGGTGAACGCGCATCACCTCCTGATCGGTAACGGCCCGCCTTTGCCGCCCCGGGGGCTGGCCGAAGAGAGTGGCCGAGGCGAGAAGAGCGCAGGCGACAGCACGCGAAGACAAGGGCATGACGCGAGCAGTATAACAAACCCCCGGATGGCGGCAGGCCGAAGCGGCGCAGTTGCGGAGACGTGAGAGTCGGAAGTCACGCAGCTCAAGGCTGTAACTTGTCTTTCCGGATTCACTGTGGGTCATTTATTGATTCCTGCATAACTAATGTCCTACATGAGGCGCAAAGAAAGAGGACTGTGGTTCACGAAGGAGCGCAGCA
>Ga0209415_10001297_pt1 | contig 47815 bp, 55 predicted proteins | sample PeaSoiSIISIP2007_FD_187696 | JGI IMG/M metagenome (GOLD analysis project Ga0209415, IMG submission 187696) | Peat soil microbial communities from Weissenstadt, Germany - SII-SIP-2007 (SPAdes) (version 2) | ecosystem: Environmental > Terrestrial > Soil > Wetlands > Peat | place: Germany... | reverse complement strand
GGAGCGCCACTCGGGGCATGACCCAGCGTACCAGAAATTCCGTTTAATATAAAGAACTATTCGTACGATGTACTAGGCACTATCGGCGCCGTTGCATTGGTCGGTCTGGCGGCGGGGGAACCGCAGCGGGATTGGGCGAGGCTTCTTCGATCCGTTGGTTCCGCGTGCAGCATTCCATCGCTGGTCGCGCGTTAAGCAATTCCTTATCCGCTTCTTGATCGAGTAAACTGAACTGGTCACTGATATGCTCGGAAGGAAAGCGCCTCGGCCCTTACGAAATGCTCGCGGCCATCGCGCGGTTGAACGAGTAACGTGACCGGATCCAAGTTCCTGCCCGTCCTGCGCGTAGCCAGCGGCAACTTTCTCGAAGCCTACGATTTTCAGGTGTTCGGCTACTACGCCACCTATATCTCCCGCGCCTTCTTCCCCACCGGCAACGACTTCGCCTCGCTCATGCTGACCTTCATGACCTTCGGCGCCGGATTCCTGATGCGTCCTCTGGGCTCAGTAATCCTGGGCCCTTATGTGGATCATCACGGCCGCCGCGCGGGCCTGCTGCTGACGCTCGGACTGATGGCCGTCGGAACGCTGTCCATCGCCTGCACCCCGTCGTTTGCGGCTATCGGACTTCTGGCGCCGATCCTGGTAGTCGCAGGACGCCTGCTCCAAGGCTTGTCGGCGGGCGTAGAGATCGGTGGCGCTTCTGTTTATCTGGCGGAAATCGCCACACCCGGGCGCAAAGGGTTTTTCTCCGCGTGGCAATCCGCAAGCCAGCAGGTTGCAGTGATCTTCGCCGCTCTGTTCGGGCTTTTGTTGACCACGCATCTGTCACAGAACCAAATGGTTCGCTGGGGCTGGCGAGTCCCCCTCTGGGCCGGCTGCGCCATCATTCCACTGTTACTGATCATCCGGCGCTCGCTCACCGAGACCGACGCTTTCCTGGCCCGCAAACACAAACCTTCGGTGCGCGAAATTTTCAGGACAATATTCGCCAACTGGTACATCGTGCTGCTCGGAATGATGCTGTCAACGCTGACGACAGTGTCGTTCTACATGATCACGGCGTACACTCCTACGTACGGCAGCAGTGTGCTCCACTTGGCCTCCACCGGCAGCTTGCTGGTCACGCTCTGCGTCGGGATTTCAAACTTCATTTGGGTGCCTGTGATGGGCGCGTTTTCGGACCGGATCGGGCGGCGTCCGCTGCTGTTCGCGATTGCCTTGCTGGCGCTGACGACGGCTTACCCGGCGCTCGCCTGGATGGTCAGTGCACCCTCTATCGCTCGCTTGCTGGCCGTGGAATTGTGGTTCTCCTTCCTCTTTGGAAGCTACAGTGGAGGCATGGTGGTGTATCTGACCGAGGTAATGCCCGTGGATGTTCGCACCTCGGGCTGGTCGCTATCTTTCAGCCTCGCGACGGCGCTATTCGGCGGATTTACTCCGGCCATATCCACCTACTTGATCCGGTGGAGCGGAAATGCGGCCATTCCCGGTGTGTGGCTGTCATTTACTGCTCTGCTAGGGTTGGCGTCGCTGTTGCTGTTGGGCCGCTACTCGGCCCCGGGAGCCGACCCGCAGTGAGCGAGCAGTTCCCGGTTTTCGATGTGCTGGTCGCGGGCGGGGGCAATGCGGCTATGTGCGCGGCGTTGAGCGCTCGCGAGTCCGGCGCAACAGTCGTCGTGGCGGAATGCGCTCCTCCCCATCTACGCGCAGGGAACAGCCGGCACGCTCGCAACTTCCGCTGCATGCACCACTCACCCACCAGCGTCTTAACGGACGCTTACACCGAAGAAGAATACTTCAAGGATCTGCTTCAGGTGACCTCAGGACAAACCGACGAGGAACTAGCGCAACTGGCGATAAGTTCGACACCCGAGTGCTTCGCGTGGATGGCGCAGCATGGCGTGCGATTCCAACATTCGCTCGCCGGGACGCTCCACCTGGGCCGGACCAACGCTTTCTTCCTCGGTGGCGGCAAGGCGCTGGTGAACCGGTACTACGCGATCGCGGAGCAACTCGGAATCCGCGTGCTGTACAACGCTGAAGTAACCGAGTTGCGCATGAACGGCGGACGATTCGACAGCGCCACCGTCCATGTTGACGGATCCCCCGTCGAGATTCACGCCAAGGCTTTGGTGGCCGCCTCGGGCGGTTTTGAAGCCAACATCGAGTGGCTGAGCGAAGCCTGGGGTGACGCGGCGAAGAACTTTATTATTCGCGGCACTCCCTACAACCGGGGCAAGGTGCTGCGTCTGCTTCTGGACCATGGCGCGGAACAGGTGGGCGATCCGTCGCAGTGCCATGCCATCGCGCTCGACGCGCGCGCGCCGAAGTTCGATGGCGGGGTTGTCACCCGTTTGGACACGGTGCCGCTCGGCATCGTCGTCAATCAATGCAGCCAGCGCTTCTATGACGAAGGCGAAGATCTGTGGCCGAAACGCTATGCCATCTGGGGGCGGTTGATCGCTCAGCAACCCGACCAGATCGGGTATTCCATCGTCGATTCGAAGATCGCGGGCTTGGTTATGCCCTCGGCGTTCCCCGCTATGGAAGCTCGAACCATCCGCGAACTGGCGGGTTTACTCCAGATCTCCGCGGACGCGCTCGACGTCACCGTGCAGCAGTTCAACCGAAGTGTCGTAGAGGGTTCGTTCGATCACACGCGCCTCGATGACTGCCATACGTGCGGTCTGAGACCGGATAAAACCCACTGGGCTCTGAAGCTGGATTCGCCGCCGTTCTTCGGTTACCCATTGCGGCCGGGCATTACCTTCACTTATCTCGGTGTCAAAGTGAATCGCAGCGGTCAGGTGATTCTAAGAGATGGAAAGCCGGCGTCCAATATCTTCGCCGCCGGAGAAATCATGGCGGGAAATATCCTGGGCAAGGGATACCTGGCGGGGATCGGAATGACCATCGGCACAGTGTTCGGACGCATCGCCGGCCGAGGAGCGGCCTGTGCAACCCAGTAGCGCAAAGGTCCAGGAAGGCCAACGCCTGCTGCGTTTATGTAACGCCTGCCGGTATTGCGAGGGCTTCTGCGCCGTGTTCCCCGCGATGGAACGCCACGTGGTAATTTCGGCGGCCGACGTCAACTACCTCGCAAATCTGTGCCACAACTGCGGCGAGTGCTACTACGCGTGCCCCTATACGCCTCCGCATGAATACGCGCTGAACCTGCCCAAGGTACTCACCGAGATTCGCGTCGGAACCTACGCCCGATCTGCGTTTCCCCGGAGCTTCTCGCTTGCCTACCGCAACAGCGCGCTTGTAGTCTCCGTGCTGATTGTCATCGCGGTCGCGGTGATCGCCGCCGTGGCTGCCGCATTCGGTAAGTTCGCTGCCGCCAAGGCCGATTTCTATGCAGTGATTCCCCACGCGGCAATGGTCGTAACGCTAGGACTGGTGTTCGTTCTCGCAGCGATCGCGATGAGTGTCGCCTTTTTTCGATTCTGGCGTGAGGCTATCGGCGTGCCGCCGGAAGTTCACCCAGTGATCGCTGCGCTCAGCGACACTCTGCGCCTCACGAACCTTGACGGCCACGGCGCCGGATGCCCCTACCCCCAGGAGCGTTTGTCGCAGACACGTCGCTGGTTCCATCACGCGACCTTCTACGGTTTCCTGCTATGCTTCGCCTCCACGTGTGTGGCGGCGTTCTATCATTTTGTGCTGCGCTGGCGCGCACCCTACCCATACTTCAGTGCTCCGGTAGTTCTCGGCACGCTGGGAGGGTTGGGATTGTTGATCGGTCCGGCCGGCTTGTTCTGGCTGAAGCGGAAGCGAGACCCGGCGCTCGACGATCTCAACCCGCGCGATTTCGGCGATACCTTCATCGTCTTACTGCTGCTCGCCAGCTTTACCGGACTGATCCTGCTGGCCCTGCGCGAGACTGCGGCCATGAGTTGGCTCTTGATCGTTCATTTGGGCATCGTACTGGCACTGTTTGCATCGCTTCCGTACGGCAAGTTCATGCATGGGAAGTTCCGCTTCGCGGCACTTCTGAGGAATGCATACGAGCGGTCGCAAAAGCGTTGATACCTACGCGTGGAGCGGGCAGTTTGACCGCCCTCAGCTCAATACGACGCTTCGAGCAGCGCCAGCACTTCCTGCTCGGTCATCGGCCGGTCCACCACGCCCGAGCGCTCCAGTTCGTGGGTGACGGTCCCCACGATTTCGCCGATCTCCTCACGCAGCACACCCGCGTCCCGGAGCCTCTTCGGAACATCGAATTGACCGATGAATTCCGCGGTGCGGTCGGCGCACTGCAGCGCCGCGGGCATGGGATTGGAAGGATCGAACGGAATCCGGTAGCCTTCCGCAATCGGCCCAAACCGCTCGGCCGCGATCTCCGCCATAAACCGCATGGCATGCGGCAGCGTAATGCACGACGTAAAGCCGTGCGGCACGTTCCAGCGCGGGCCGATCTGATGCCCCAGCAGGTGCGAAAGCCCAAAGCGCGTATTCATCGCGCCATAAATCGAGTACCAGGCCGCGAACTGGCAGTGCCCGCGATGTGCGAGTTGCTCCTCGCCCGTGGTCTTGATCGAAGCGGGCAGATGTTCCACAAACAGCGCGATCGATTTCGCAGCCAATGCATCGCTGATGGGCTGGTGGCGAATCGCATAGGAGCTCTCAATCGCATGATCCAGCGCGCGAATCCCGGTGGACACCCACAGCCAGTCCGGTGTCGCGAGCGTGAGCACGGGATCGTTGATCACTGTGCGCGGCAACACCCGCATATCGGAAACGCCGCTCTTCACGCGCGTACTCTCGTCCGTAACGCCGCCGGCATGCGTGTATTCCGCCGCCGAAAGCGTGGTCGGAACGGCGATGTGGACCAGTTCACGGCGATCCAGCAGACCATAGATCGCCACCTTGCTGGAATCGATCGGGCTGCCGCCGCCCAGGCTGACCAGGCTGTCTGCATCCACTCGCTCGATCTCCTTTTCGAGCTCGTTCACGGTGCCCCGCGGTACGTGCTGGATGATGCCGGTGAAGACGGAAGCGCAGTTCGAGCCCAGGGCTGCCGTCACGTCATTGAGTATCGGCAGCTTCGCTACAACGTCGGTGGTCACCACCACAGCGCGCTTCAGGCCGCGCCGCTCTATCTCTTCTTTCAACGCCCGAATCTTGCCGGGTCCGTAAATCACGCGCTCCAGCCGGCTCAAATTGAATTCGCCCGTGGGCGCTACTGGACGCGGGCGAGGAATCTGCGGGGATGCCATGCGGCCATCCTATCAAATGATTGGATCTTGACCCGAGGGATCTTGAACCGAGCGACAAAGTGGGCCAGCGAGGAAGTGGGCTCACGAGATAAGATGAGCAGCATGCACAGCCACTCTAAAGCCTTTCGCCTCCTGCCCGCGATCGCTGCTGTAACCGTATTCGCGGGCATCTTCTCGGTCAACGCTTCCCAGCCCGACCCCAAGGTGCTGGCTTATCAATTGCCTGACAAAATCCATTGGACCGAAAATGCCGGCGGCGCCAGGAATGCGGTGCTGGTCGGCGATCCCACCAAGCCCGGCTTATACATCGAACTAACCCAGTGGACTCCGCACCACATGAGCCGTCCTCACTTCCATCCCAACGACCGCTATATCTATGTGATCTCGGGGACGTGGTGGGTCGGCACCGGCCCTAAGTACGATCCCGACAGCACCACGCCGATCCCCGCCGGAAGTTATGTCACGCATTATGGCAAGCAGATCCACTATGACGGCGCGAAAGATGAAACGGTAACCCTCGAAATCGTCGGAATGGGTCCAGCTACAAACACGCCCGCGGAAGAGAAGTAAATCGTTCTTAAGATCGCGGGGCCTTTCGCTTTTCGCACGTTCCGCGGTGGGCGGCTCCGTGACAGAATCGAACGGTGTATGTTCCTTTTGGATTGATCGTGAACAGAATTGCCATGGCGTTGGCCGTTTCCGGATTGTGCGTGCCGCTTGCCGCGCAGTGGCTCAATTACCCTGCACCGGGCATCCCGCGGACGTCGGACGGCAAGCCGAATCTCGCCGCGCCCATGCCTCGCACAGCGGATGGAAAACCGGATCTGTCCGGCGTCTGGAGAGGACCGGGGCCTGGAAGCTATGATCGGAATGTCGCAAGAGATCTGAGTCCCAAAGATATTCAGCCGTGGGCCGAGGCGCTTTACCAGCAGCGGGTACGCGAGATGGGGAAAGACGCTCCGCGCGCGGCTTGCCTGCCCGACCCGTTTCCCTACTACCATATGGTCGACGTGGCCCGGTTCGTCCAAACGCCAGGGGTGATCGTGGTTCTGTATCAGGGCACCACCAACAGTGTTCATCGAACGATCTTCACCGACGGCCGCGAGCTTCCCAAGGACCCCAATCCCACTTGGATGGGCTACTCGGTGGGGCACTGGGAGCAAGACACGCTGGTGGTGGATACCGCGGGCTTCAACGACAGAGGTTGGCTCGACATCGAAGGGCATCCTCACACCGAAGCACTTCACATTGCCGAGCGTTTCCGGCGCCGCGACTACGGACATATGGACTTGGAAATGACCATCGACGATCCAAAAACATTTACAAGACCATTCACGCTGAAGATACCCAAGACGCTCGATCCCGACAACGACCTTCTGGAGAGCGTCTGCGAGAATGACCGCTCCGTTTCGCACATGCTGGGCGCGGTGACTGTCGCCAAGCTGGCCCCGGAGATCCTCAAAAAATATGTGGGCGTTTACGAGTTCGCACCGGGACGCGAAGCCGCGATCACATCGGAGAGCGATTTGCTATTCCTGCAGCAAGGCACGAACCCGCTGAGACTGCCGATGGTGGCAAATTCGGAGACGGTCTTTGTTTCGCGCACCAACGGAGACTGGATCGAATTCACCAGGGATGCCCAAGGCGTGGCCACGGGATTTGTTTACCATGCTGGTGACCGTGATCGACGAGCGGTCCGCAAGAAGTAGCCGTCGACCCTGGCGGCTCACTTCGCGACCAGGTGCCGCAGATCCCTTTCGTTCTCGTTGCAGATAAATTCCATGAGCTCCGTATCCGGGATCAGTTGCGGATGCAGTTCGGTTGTCCACGGTTTCGTGTAGGCTTTCGGATCGTCGATGGTGAGCTGAATGTCCATGTGCCCGAAGTCGCGCCGGCGCATTCGTTCGGTCAAATGCATGGCATCTGTGGTCGGATTGCCAAATCCGGAAAGCCAGGCTTTGCCGTTGAAGCCGTTGGATTCCACGACCAGCGTGTCGCCCTCCCAGTGTCCGGTCGAGTACCCCGACCAAGTGGGATTGGGATCTTTTGGAAGCTCACGCCCGTCGATGAAAATCTGACGATAAGTGGTCTCATATTCGTAGAGAATTACCAGGAGTTTGGGAGTCTGGATAATCTTGTGCAGGTCGAACGCATCCGCTTTGGGTACGCCGCGCGGCAGGCAGCGCGACTCGGGATTGTCGATCAGCTTGTCCGCGGTGTTGTGATCGAACAGGGCCTTGGCCCAAGGTTGCCACGGAATGTCGGCTCCATTCAGGTAGTAGGCCGAGGTGCGCGAATTCAGGTGCTCCCAGACTCCGGAAAAATCGGGCTTCCCGTCCGCCATCTTCGGGGCCGGCCCGGAGAGGTTGGGCTTGCCGTCCGCAGTGCGCGGGATTCCTGGGGTGGGGTAGTTGATCCATTGGCCGGAGGCCGTTGTGCATAATAGCGTCGCGAAGGCTGCCACAACAGTTGCAAGCGGCACAAACCTGATTCGGGTCCAGAGCCTCCCGGCCCAAAGCCTACAGCCAGTGTTGTGCGCTGAGGTCATCAATCGCTAGGCCACCCTCCCAGAGTGTAACGCGCGCTCGCGCTTTGCGTGGACGGGCGGCATCGGCAGGCGATCGGTGCTGTCAATGATCAAAACTCCCCGCGATACGAAGCGCAGCACGGGATCACCGAGGCCGTAGACGAATACCACAAGGCCATCGCGGTCGCGGCGGCGTACGTGTGGTGCTATGTCGGCACGGCAGACGAATTGGTCGGGCCGATCGGCGATCGCTTCGAATGGCGACTCATATCGTGGCGGAAACAAGATGCGGATGGCGACCTCAGCTTTGGCATCCAAGGCGCCCTCGAACCGCGGCGCGGCGAACTTCAGGTTGATCGTGCCGATCTCGCCATCGGCATTCAGTTGGACCCGGCCGCGATCACCCGCGAAATCTATGACGCCAACGCAGGCGGTGGCTTGCACTTCGCCGGTGAGCTCGAGCAGTTTGATGCGAGGGTGCGTTGTGGAAACGCGCACTGGAGCGTCGATACCAAAGATTTCCATGTACGAGTAGCTGCCGTTTACCGTGACGGCGCGGTGGCGGGCAGCCTCGACATTCAGCCAAGCCCTCGAGGGCCGTTCCAGCGAGGACGAGGGCGTTCTCGCCTCCAGCAACTGGGCCGTGCGCGTCAATGTGATCTTTTCGAGCGAGCGGCGCGCATCATCTTCGTCCGCGCCGCCGGCTTGGGCACACGTTGTACATGTGGAATGGGCGATCGCTGGCCCTCGTAGGACATAACGAGGACCCGTCCCGGTCTCGGCTTGGTCGCACGGGTTCCCGACGGTCTGGCATCGAATAAATGAAGGGGAACGGGATGGAATTTGTCTTCGCGGTGCTGCGCCGGACGCGCGAACATTGCACGCAGGGACTGAAAAAAGCCTGGCAGCGACATGCGAGCCTTTCACACCTCCGTCATTCGTGTCCAGGATCCACAGTCATTCACGGTAGCGCATGAGTGCGTCGCCCAAACTTTCCTTGAGCGGGCCGAGCCAGGGCTCGTAGTTCCGCCACTGGAGGAGCCCGTCGCGGAAAATCGGCTGGCGGACCTGCTCAGAGCTTGCCGTGCGGACACTACGCTCTGTCTTGTAGAACTCCACGCAGGCCGGTTCGAATTCAAGGCCGCAGAATTCCAGAATGCGCCGCACGTTCCCCTCAAGATCCTCCACGACGTCCTGGTAACAGACTCGCAGTATGCGCCCGGGAAGCACCGCATCCCAGTGTCGCATCAGCTCGAGATAGGTCCGGTAGTAACGGGCGATATCCTCGATGCCGTAGGTGAACTCTTGCCCCCTGGCAAACAACTGCTTCAGGTTACTCAAGCAGCACGCCATGGGCTCGCGCCGCACGTCGATGATTTTGGCGTTCGGCAGCATGAGATGGATGAGCCCGATGTGGCGGAAGTTGTTCGGCATCTTGTCGATGAAGAACGGCTTCTGCCGACGGTAAGCGCGCGTGCCCGCCAGGTAGCGCTCGCCGAACCTGCGGAAATCTTCAGGCGCAAGTTCGGCTAGCACATTCGGATAGGGCCCCAGCATTTCAAGCCCCCGAATTCCAAGCCTTCCCATTTCAAATACGACGCGCTGGATTTCGGAGAGTTCCTGCGTGCCCTCGACCTGGGAGTGGGAGGCGAGGATCTGCTCGATGAGCGTGGATCCGGAGCGCGGCAGCCCGACAATGAGAATCGGATCAGGGTCCGGCACGCCGTAACCCACGCGGGCGGCGAAGAACTCCGCCGTGCAAACCTGGATCTGCCGGCGCGTGTTCGTTTCGGTGATTTCCGGATGGTAGCGGCTTGCGGCGCGCTTGAGAGCGTTGCCGCGCTCGTAAAATTGCCATGATTCCGCAAACTCGTTCCGGTCCTCGAACGCCTTGCCGAGCGCGAAGCACAGATGGTAGCGATCGACAGGGTCTGCGGCCGATGCGGCTTCCTCGGCGCGCATGTGAGCGATCTCGTTCTCGGAAAAGCGATAGGTCTTGAGATTGGCGAGGCTCCACCAGGCATCACCGAAGCTCGGTCTCGCGGCCACGGCCATTTGATAGGATTCGGTGGCCTCGTGGGACCGTCCGGCGGACTTCAGCGCGTGGCCGAGCGACACGTGCAGATCGGCGGAATCCGGCGACGCGGCCAGCAGCCGGCGATACACAGCAATCGCAGGCTCTTGTTCTCCAAGGCCGACGCACGCGGCTGCGTAAAGTGAAAGATAATACCGGTTACCGGGTTCGAGCTTCAGCAACGTGTCGATCTCTTCGCGCGCCCGCAGATAATTCTGCCGGTCAATCAGGACACGGACGTAGTCCAAACGCGCGGCGAGGTAATTCGGTGCGAGCTTCAATGCGGCTGCGAGGAGCGATTCCGATTCATCCAGCACGTCGTGTTGGTGCTTGATTCTGGCCAGTAGCCGCAGCGCCTCGACATCATCGCCACACTTGAGCAAATAGGCCTGGAGGATGTCCTCCGCCGCGGACAGCTCGCCGTCCGAGAACAGGCTCCCGGCCTGCATCACCTCGGGCGCCAGGTGTTTCAGTGCGGAGACCCGCTCGGCTGCTGCTGTGGCATTTCTTACATCTCCGGTCATGCGATACAGGAGTTCCAGCATGCGCCAGCTCGCCCCCAGCGCCGGGTTAATATCCACGGCTCGCAGAAATGCTTCGATCGCGCGTGGCGCATCCCGCAGCGTCAGGTAGCAGTAACCGCGCTCCTGGTAGAGCAGGCTGAACCGGGGATGCTTTTGCTCTAGACGCTGCAAGGTTGCCAGCGCCTCGGGCACCAGATTGAGGCATCGCTGGTTGGCGGCGATCAGGTAAAGCCCGTCGCGGTTTTCCATCGCTGCAGCCACCAGCTGCTCGGCTGCGGCGAGCGCTTCCGAGTGCCGCCCGCCCTTGCTGAGCTCACGGATGCGGCTCACCCGAAGTTCGATCGGCGAGGATGCGGACGCGCTTTGCATCATACCCCACTCATGATACCGGCGTTCGACGAACGTTTATAACGCAGTTAAATAAGATTCATCGCCAATTCATCGTGGCGTCATCGGCCCGCGACAGTATTTCCCTAGTCTCATATCTGGCTGGGCATGCGTCGGCTAACGATAGCTCGCGCCCGGCGTTTTTCAAAACCTCGCAGTCTTCGAAAAAGGGAGATACTTCATGAGCAATTTCGATCGGCGCAAATTCCTACAGATGATGGGCGGCGCGGCCGCCATGGGTGCGCTGCAGGCCAACATCGCCAAGGCGCTCGCGATTCCGGCAAACGACCGCACGCGCTCGATTCAAGATGTTGAGCATATCGTCATCCTGATGCAGGAGAACCGCCCGTTTGACCATCATTTCGGCACGCTTCAAGGTGTGCGCGGCTTCAATGATCCGCGCGCGGTCAACATCAATCTCCCGCTCCAGAACGGCCCCGGCAGTGTTCCGGCCTCGGTCTTTTTGCAACCAGCGGGTCCGGCTAACGTGGCGGCTGGATATGGAGTGCCACCGGGGACCGTTGGCGGCCCGCCGAATGGGGCGGACGTGATCCCGCCTTTCCGCGTGAATCCCGCGGACGTCAGCCCTGGTCTGACGAGTTTGGGTCTCACCTACCTGCCCGGAACGGATCATGGATGGGCGCCTACGCATTCCGGCTGGAACCAGGGGCAGTATGACAACTGGGCGGTCCAGAATGGTCCCATGGTCATGTCGTACATGACGCGCGAAGACATCCCGTACCACTACGCTTTAGCGGATGCCTTCACGGTCGGGGATGCCTACCACTGCTCGATCATGGGACCCACCAACCCGAATCGCATGTACCTGTGGTCGGGTTGCGTCGGCAATGTGAACTACCTGGGCAGCGGGGGCACCGACGGTCTCGGCGCCGGGCCAGTCACCTACAACGGCCTCAGCGTCAATAACGCTTACTTTGTCTGGAAGACGTTTCCCGAAGTGCTGCAGGCGGCCGGCGTGAGCTGGAAGATTTATCAGGACCTCGCCGGGGCTACCTTCGCGCCGGATTTCGGCGATGGGACCGGCAATTCTTTCGCCGGCAACTACACCGACAATTCGGTGCTTTACTTCAATCAGTACTTCGCGTCCGCCCCGGGGACGCCGCTGTTCGACAACGGTTGCACGGGCACGGAAATCATCAACGTTATCCCCAGCGGAGGAGCGCCGGCGCAGGACTGGCTGGCTTGGGCCGAGCACCTGTTTGACGATTTCCGAAGCGACGTGCAGAGCGGCAAACTCCCGCAGGTTTCCTGGATCGTGGGGCCGGCCGGTTATACCGAACACTCCGATTACCCGATCGATTACGGCGCTTGGTACATTTCTCAAGTCTTTAACATCCTGGTGTCCAACCCGGAGGTGTTCAGCAAGACTGTACTCATAATCAACTACGACGAGGCCGACGGGAGCTTCGACCACATTCTGCCGCCAACTCCGCCGCAGACGCCCGCTGGCGGGAATTCGACGGTCACCATCGAAAACGAGATCGTCACGACATCCACCCCGACTGGCCCAATCGGCCTCGGCACGCGGGTGCCGTTCATTGCTATCTCGCCCTGGAGCAAGGGAGGCTACGTCAATTCGCAGGTCTTCGATCACACCTCGACGATCCGGTTCATCGAAAAACGTTTCGGAGTGTACGAGTACAATATCACCCCGTGGCGCCGTGCAGTGGCTGGCGACCTGACATCGGTCTTTAACTTTACCAACCCCAATGACACTCCCGTCCAATTGCCGAGCACCGCTGGCTTCCTGCCGTCGGTGGCCGAACTGGCGGGAGGAAACGTCAACACCTTCGTCCCCACTCTGAGTGACGTGATCATCGGCGTGCCGGCGCAGGAAAAAGGTATCCGCCCGGCTAAAGCCTTGCCCTATCGGTTGAACGTTCACGCAATTGTCAATGCCTCGTATAACACGGTGAGCCTGACGTTCTCCAACACGGGCAGCGCGACTGTGGTGTTTCAGGTCCGTTCCGGCAACCCTGCGGATGCAGTGCGCACTTACACGGTGGAACCCGGCAAGTCGCTGTCTGATGCGTGGAACGTTGTTGCCGGGGCCTATAATTTGTCGGTCTACGGTACCAATGGCTTCGTGCGCTATTTCAATGGCAGCGTCGGCTCTACCGTCGCCGTTCTCGATGTTCGCTCCGGCTATGGCGGCGCAAATGATCCCGCCTCAATCGGATGGGCAATCACCAATGTCACCGCCAACGACGCCGACGTCACCGTACTCGATGCCTATACAGGCAAGTCGACCACACTTCATCTCCAAAGCCACCAGACGTCTCAAGGGCAGTTGTCGCTGGATGAGTTCTATGGCTGGTACGACCTCATCGTCACGGTTGCCGAAGATTCGACTTTCAAATACCGGCTTGCCGGTCACGTCGAAACCGGAAAGGACAGCTTCTCCGATCCGGCTATGGGGGGCCTTGTCACTCTCAAGGGCTGATCGGCGCCGCGTTGTTCGTTCAGGCACGGGAGCAGCGGGAAGCTCTCATGCCTCGTGCGAGAAATGATTCGTTCACTCTCATGCACGGAGCCGTTACTGGTTAGAAAGCCGTCTGGCCCGCCAGCGGCTTCTTTCTTTGCTGACCGAAGTCTCAATACGTGAATCTGGCCCCGTGTGGCCCGCTCTATCTGGCGGCGACCGCGAATGACTGGACGCATTGCAACTCTCTCTACCTTCTGCCGGACGGAAATCTCATGCTGTCTGTCCGCAACCAGGATTGGGCAGTTAAGATCGACTACCAAAACGGCGCGGGAACCCGGCCAGATTCACTGGACGCTGGGAAATTTAGCGGAGCAGGCCGGCACGCCCTATTTCACGCTTACGCAGGGCGTCGGCCCCTGGCCGTGGTTCTCACATCAGCATGACGTCGAATTCGACGGCACCAACTACGAACTTCTGGATAACGGCAACACGCGCGTCGCTCCTCCACCGTTTGGCGTCGGATCCGGTGACAGTCGCGGACAGGTTTACTCGTTGGACGAAACCACGTTGGTAGCCAGTCAGCTGGTTAGTGCGGACCTGGGAGTGTATTCCCATGCGTTCGGCAGTGCGCAATTGCTTGCCAACGGCGACTACTGGTTCGGCCTCGGCGCCTTGTCGAACAAAGCGGCGCCGTTGGACAGTGCACTGGAAGTGATAGCGAACGGCGTGAGTTTGAGTTGCTCCGTGAACTTTCCCAGCAAGGCCTACCGGACCTTCCGTCTATCCAGTTTTTACAACTACGGGGAGTGAAAGCGGACAAGTTAGTCGACCTTAGCAAAACGTCGAGAAAGGAGCGCACGGCTCTTGGCCCCCACGACGCAGCCAGGAAGAGGACTTCTCCGGCGTGCGGGCGCCGACACCTTCGAGGCTGCCGCCACCGAAACAACCCGTAGGAGAAACACCTCAGTCCCCAATCCCATATTCCCGATCCCCTTACAAGTTGGAACAAAGTGCCGGTTTATGGCGTATACTCTGGTACAAGCGTATGAGTTTCCTATCCAAGCAGTTCATCGACGTCATCCAATGGACGGAACCGGAAGATGGAATCCTGGGCTACCGCTACCCCATGGAAGACATGGAGATCCAGAACGGCGGCAAGCTCACGGTGCGTGATTCCCAGATGGCCGTTTTCGTCAACGAAGGTCGCGTCGCCGACGTCTTCGCGCCCGGCCTCTACACATTGAACACAAACACCCTCCCGATTCTGACGTACCTCATGAATTGGGACAAAGCCTTTAAGTCCCCTTTCAAATCGGACGTCTATTATTTCTCCACGCGCCTGCAAACCAACCAGCGTTGGGGCACCGCCACACCGATCACCATTCGCGACAAGGAATTCGGCGCCATCCGCATGCGCGGCTACGGTATCTATGCGTACAAAATCGCCGATGCCAAGCTGTTCTACGAAAAGGTGAGCGGTACCCGCGACATTTATAAGGTGCCCGATCTGGAGGGCCAGCTGCGCAATACGATTGTGGCGCGCATGACCGACAGCTTCGCGCAGAGCTCCGTACCCTTCCTGGACATGGCTGCCAACCAGGCGGCGCTCGGCCAGAAGATCGTCGAAACGGTAAAGCCGTCTTTCGGCGAACTCGGACTGTCGCTCGAAAACTTCGTCGTCGAAAACATTTCGCTGCCCGACGAGCTGCAGAAGATGCTGGATCAGCGCATCAGTATGAACATGCTGGGCGATATGAACAAGTACACGCAGTTTCAAGTGGCGCAGTCGTTGCCGATCGCAGCGGCGAACGAAGGCGGCGGAGGAATCGCGGGCGTCGGAGTTGGCTTGGGCGCCGGACTTACAATGGCGCAAAGCGTGATGAACGCCATGAAACCCGGCGAACAACCGCCACCTACCGCACCTAGCGTAGGACCAGTAGCACCGGTTGCCCCGGCTGGTCCAGCGGCGCCTGTCTCGGAGACCAAGTTCTGCACCAACTGCGGGAATAAGATCGCACGCGCGGCTAAATTCTGTCCGGAGTGCGGCACCGCCCAACAATAAATGTCCGGCCTTGAGTGGATCGTCGAGGCGCACGGTTGCGATCCAACCGCGCTGGCCGATGCACACCGCCTGGAGCAGTTGTTTCACGCGCTCATCCAGGCTCTCGATCTCCACCCGATTGGCAAACCGAACTGGCATCAGTTTCCCGGAACCGGCGGCATCACCGGCGTGACGCTGCTCACGGAGTCGCACTTGGCGTGTCACACGTTTCCTGAGTACGGCTCCCTCTGTCTGAACATTTTCTGCTGCCGGCCGCGGCCCGCGGCAGATTTCGCCGCGCTCCTAGAGCAAGAATTCGGCGCTGTGCGGGTTTCGGTTCGCCAGCTGGAGCGGCCCTATCAGGTATGAACACGCCGACCGCGAACTGCCCCAACTGCGGCGCGCCGGTGAAGTTCCTGTGGTCGAGCGCGATCCAGACCACGTGCGAATTCTGCCATTCCATTCTCGTGCGCACCGACGTCGATTTGAAGAAAGTTGGTGAAGTCGCCGACCTTCCGCCCGACGCCTCACCCATCCAAATCGGAACCGAGGGCGCTTATCAGAACAAGAGCTTCGTGGTGGTCGGCCGCATTATCTACGAATACGAGCAAGGGGGCTGGAACGAATGGCACGTCGTCTATAACGATGGATCGAGCGGATGGCTCGCCGACGCGCAGCTTGAGTATGATCTTTCCTGGCTGGCCAAAGCGACCCAGCCCTTGCCGCCCACGGCCCATAAGGGTCAGGCGTTCCAGTGGCAAGGCAAAAGCTACCAAGTGACGTCGGTCACGAAAGCGCATTATAAAGGCGTGCAAGGCGAACTGCCGTTCGAATATTGGGACAAGTCAGATTTGCTATTCGCCGATCTCAGGACTCCCAGCGGCGATTTCGGGACCATTGACTATAGTGAGAACCCTCCTCTGTTGTTTCTGGGCCGCGCCGTCGAGTTCGACGATCTCCATCTGAAAAATCTTCGTGAATTCGAGGGCTGGACCTGATGGCAGCGGTTCAAGCCAAGTCGATCTCCTGCCCCAATTGTGGCGGCGCCGTGGAGTTGCGCGGATTCGCACACACACTGAGTGTTGTTTGCCCGCAGTGCTTGACGGTTCTCGACGCGTCCACGCCCGAAGTTCAAGTGCTTCAGACGTTCCAAGCGAAGACGCAGGTCAGGCCGACCATTCCGCTCGGTACGCGCGGAAAAATCGGCGGCACGCAATACGAAGTGATCGGCTTTCAGGTACGACAAGTCACCGAAGACGGCCAGTCCTATTCGTGGAACGAATACCTGCTCTTCAACCCCTACAAGGGATTCCGTTACCTCACCGAGTCCAACGGCCATTGGAACTTCGTGCGCGTTGAAACCGCGCTGCCCGATCAATCGCGGTCGGCCGGAAAAATCGCCATGCGCTACGGTGACAAAACATATCTGGCTTTCGACTCGATGACCGCCAGCACGGTTTATGTATTGGGCGAGTTTCCCTGGAGGGTCCAGGCCGGCGAATCCGTTGCGTGCCAGGACTTCGTAGCGCCGCCTTGGATGTTGTCTTCTGAATCCACCGGCGGTGAAATCACCTGGTCGCGCGCCGAGTACATGACAGGGCCGCAAGTCTGGCAGGCGTTTAGGCTCCCCGGCTCCCCCCCGCCCGCCTACCGCGTGTTCGCGAACCAGCCGTCGCCCTACGGCGGAAGCATCGGCTCCTCGTGGCGCACGTGGCTATGGCTGAACGTCGTGCTGGCGGCGATGCTTTTCGCCTTCATGGTGATTTCTCCGGGACGAGTCGCGTTCAGCGATCATTACGCCTACTCGCAGGGAGTGAAAAGCAACAGCGCCTTCGTAACTTCTACCTTTCAACTCGATGGCCGCAATTCGAACGTGGAGCTCTCCATTCACACCGATCTCGACAACAATTGGGCCTATTTCGACTTTGCATTGATCAACGATCAGACCGGCCAGACCTTCGACTTCGCCCGCGAAGTGAGTTACTATCATGACTCCGATGGAAGCGAAGGGAGCCGCAACAACAGCGTGATCGTTCCGTCCGTGCCTGCTGGTCAATATTACTTGCGTGTGGAACCAGAAATGGAGGCCGGTTCGCCTTATATGCGTTACGATCTGGAACTGAGGCGCAACGTACCGAACTACGGCTTCTTTGGAATCGCGGCGTTGTTGCTGCTCATTCCACCGGTTTTAACTACTTTTCGAAAAGGCAGTTTCGAAGCAGCCCGATGGCGCGAGAGCGATTACGCCCCTGCGGCGTCAGCGGTAACGTCGGCGATAGCCAAGCTCGGAGGCGACGATTGAATACTCCATTATTCGTGATGTACGGCGCTCTATTGCTCGGGCTGACGGGCGTGGCCGAATACCAGGGCTGGAGCTGGTCGTCGGTCAGTCAGCAAAGGGTATTGCCTAAGTCGATCCGCGACAATCCGGGCGCGTATCGCTCGTCATACGGCGGTTATTCCCGGTACATCGGAGGTAAGTGAACTTGGACATTCATGCGATTGTGAACGCATTGATTTACGCAGTGCTCGGCATCGTAATCTTTGCCGTTGCCTTCGTGCTCATTGATAAGCTCACCCCGTATCACCTATGGAAGGAGATCGTCGACGACAAAAATGTCGCGCTGGCGATTCTTATCGGGGCCCTGTCAATCGGCATGTGCATTATCATTGCCGCCGCCGTGCACTAGCGGTAAACAGTGTCCATCGCACTCTTTCTCTCTGTTTTTCTGATCGCCGCGTGCGGGCTGATCTATGAACTGATCGCCGGAACGCTCGCGAGTTACTTGCTGGGCGATACCCTCTTTCAATTCTCCACCATCATTGGTTGTTATTTGTTTGCGATGGGAATTGGCAGTTACTTGTCCCGGTTCCTCAACCGCGGATTAGTGGCGCGTTTTGTCTCCATAGAGCTTATGGTTGGAATGGTCGGCGGCTTTTCCTCCTCGCTGCTGTTTCTCGCCTTCGCCTACACCGAGGCGTTTCGACTCGTGCTTTATGTCGTCGTGATTCTGGTCGGCACCCTAGTCGGCCTGGAAATCCCCCTGCTGATGCGAATCCTGAAAGAGCGCTTTCAGTTTCGCGAGCTGGTTTCACACGTCCTGACCTTCGATTACCTGGGCGCGCTCGGTGCGTCGCTTCTGTTCCCGATCCTGCTGGTACCGAAGCTCGGCCTGGTTCGCTCAGCATTGGTGTTCGGGATTTTCAATGCCGGGGTCGCGCTGTGGTCTACTTACTTATTCCGCGAACAGATCGGGCGTGCGCAGGCGCTGCGCATCGGGTGTTTCGTCGTGCTCGCCTTTCTCGCGGCTGGAACCCTTTTCGCCGATCGCATCTCCAATGCCGCCGATAACAGCCTCTATGCCGACGAGGTGATTTTCAGCCGCAATACGCCTTACCAGCGCATCGTACTTACTAAGTGGAAAGATGATCTGCGGCTCTTTCTGAACTCGCATCTGCAGTTCAGCTCGCGCGACGAATACCGGTATCACGAAGCTCTCGTGCATCCGGGACTTGCCGCGCTTCCCGGGGCCCGCCGCGTATTAGTGCTGGGCGGCGGGGATGGCCTGGCGGTTCGCGAGATCCTGAAGTATCCCTCTGTCCAAAACGTCACCTTGGTAGATCTCGATCCGGAGATGACCCATTTGTTTTCGACGCACCCAGTGATGTCGGATTTAAACCAGCATTCGCTCACCGCTCCGCGCGTGCATGTAATCAATACCGACGCATTTCGCTGGCTGGACACCAACACCGAGCAATACGATTTCATCGTGGCCGATTTTCCCGATCCCACCAGTTACGCGCTCGGCAAGCTGTTCACGACAGCATTCTATCGGCTAGCCGCAAAGCATCTGGCGAGCGGCGGATTGATCGTGGTGCAAAGCACGTCGCCGCTGTTCGCCCGGCAATCTTACTGGTGCATCGTTCAATCGGTCAAGGAGGCCGGTTTGCGCGTTTATCCGTATCACGTGTACGTGCCGTCGTTCGGCGAATGGGGATACGTGATCGGCAGCTTCGCCCCTTACGAGCCGCCGCGACAGTTGCCCTCCGGACTTCGATTCCTTTCCACAAACAACGTCGGGGAACTGTTCGTATTTCCGGTGGACATGCAGCCAGTGCCTGCCGAGCCCAACCGGCTGAACGACCAGGTCCTGGTTCGCTATTACGAACAGGAATGGAAGGACGTTGCGCACTAGTGATCTCTCGCCGGCAGTTCGTGGCCGCACCCGCGTTGATCGGACCCTTTTTGATCGGACTGGGGCGCAAGACGGATCGCAGGATCGCCGGCGGCTTCGTCAACGACTCATTTCCTCTCGGCCATCGGCTGCGCGATCATGGGGCGTTTCGAGCGCCGACCCAACAACTGCGCGTTCCGGTCGTAATCGTCGGCGGCGGTATGGCCGGGCTGAATGCCGCCTGGCACCTGGATAAACGCGGCTTCCGCGATTTCGTGCTGCTCGAAATGGAGCGCCAGGCCGGCGGCAACTCGCGCTGGGGCGAGAGCGACGTCTCGAAATTCCCGTGGGCCGCGCATTATGTTCCGGTGCCCGCAAAAGGCGAATCTCTTGCGCGCGAACTGTTCGAAGAACTTGGCGTATTCCGCGATGGCAAATGGGACGAGCGTGTGCTGTGCTTCGACCCGCAGGAACGGCTGTTCATCAACGGTCATTGGCAGGAGGGCATCGAGCCTGAAGATGGCGCGTCGCCGCGCGATCGCGCACAGTATCGCCGCTTTATGGAAAAGATCAACGAGTTCCGCGCGAGCGGCCACTTCACGGTCCCCATGGAACACGGCGCAAAGCCGTCGTCGTTAGACAGGATGTCCATGGCCGATTGGCTCGCGCAACAAGGCTTTGATTCCGCGCCTCTGCGGTGGTACATCAACTATGCTTGTCGCGATGACTACGGAGCACTGGCGAGAGACACATCGGCGTGGGCAGGCGTGCAATATTTCGCATCGCGCGAACCAGAGGAGAAGGGGCCACTGACTTGGCCGGAAGGCAACGGCTGGATCGCCGGGCGCTTGATCGAAAAGCTGAAGCGATATTTGCGAACCGGCGACGCTGTGTATCGTGTGGAGCGAAGTCGCAACAAATTCCGCGTTCTTACCGAGCAGGCGGAGTACATGGCGGACGCCGTGATCTGGGCCGCGCCCACGTTTCTTGCATCCTACATCGTCGAAGGCGCGCCGCGCGCGGAGGGGTTTCAATACTCACCGTGGCTCACCGCCAACCTGACGCTCGATCGCATTCCCGAACGCAATAATCCTGAACCGGCGTGGGACAACGTCATCTATGACTCACCAACACTCGGATACGTCAACGCGACGCACATGAGTCTGGCGACGCACATCGATCGTACCGTGTGGACGTTTTATTGGTCGCTGGCGGAGCACACGCCAGAAGAGGCTCGTCGATTGTTGGTCGCGAAAGATTGGGATTACTGGAAAGAGGCGATCCTGAACGACCTGGCGCGCGCCCATCCCGACATCCGGCAGTGCGTAGCGAGCATGGACATCATGCGCATCGGTCATGCCATGGCCCGCCCGGCACCCGGATTCGTGTTCTCCAAAGAAAGAGAGCGGTGGTTGAAGCCGGCGGGCAACATTTTCTTCGCCAATTCGGACCTCAGTGGTTTTTCGATCTTTGAAGAAGCGCAATACCGTGGAGTGGAAGCAGCCAAGGGCGCGCTGCGCCTTGTGGGGCGAGCTTGAACGGCCTATGCTGCCGCCACCGGCGGCCGGCGTTTGTGCCAATCCGTGTGGTCCTGAAATGTTTTACCGATCGCGAGCAGCATGTTTTCCGAGAAGGGCGAGCCCACCAGTTGCAGCCCCATCGGCATGCCATTCGCAAAACCACAGGGAAGCGACAGCGCCGGCAGTCCGGCCAGATTGCCAGCCGGAATCAGAGCAGTTAGGCCAGGCGTGGTGGGCACCGGGCGGTCACTCGCGCGACGATCCAGCGGCTGCGTGATCTTCGGAGCCGGATCGAAACGCGTCGGTGCGATGAGTACGTCCACGGTGGAGAGCAAATCACGGAAGGCTTCCTGAATCAGCGCACGAATTCGCATGGCCTTCAAATAGTCTTTGGCCGGAATCTCCAGGCCGGCTTTCAGTCCCGCGATCTGGTGCTGATCAGCAAGCTGATCCACTTTGCCACTCTTGACGAGCGGCTCGAAGATGGCAGATCCTTCCGCGGAGATGATCGTGCCGATGACGGGGCCGTACGGGAAATCAGGCATTTTGGCTTCGGTAACTTGGACACCCAAGGACCGGATGGTCTCAAGAGCCTTGGCGTAGTCGCCGCGCGCCGCAGGATCAACCCCTTCGTTGAAGTCGACTGGCGCGAAACCCACGCGGACGTCCTTGAGATCGCGCGAGAACTGCGGGGTATAGTAGAAGTTCTTCCTGGCCGAGGAGGAGTCGTCGGAATCGCCGCCTGCAATTGCTTCCAGCACCAGGCCGCAGTCTTCCGCCGATCGGCAGATCGGTCCGATCTTGTCCAGCGTCCATGAGAGGGCCATCGCACCGTGTCGTGACACCAATCCGTAAGTGGGGCGCAATCCGGTGACGCCGCAGAATGCACTGGGAGTGAGAATGGAGCCGGACGTTTCCGATCCGAGCGCGTAGGTAGCCAAGCCCAACGCAACCGCGATCGCCGAACCACTCGACGAACCGCCGGACCAGCGCGTGTTGTCCCAAGGATTCAGGCCTGGACCAGTGAGGGAGGCGCTCGCATATCGATAGCTGGGGCCGCCGGCGAGTTCCACCATTGCAAGCTTACCGGTGAGCAAACCACCGTGCTTTTGAATGCGTTTCAGCGCACTGGCGGTGTAATCGAAAACTTGATCGGCATACGGCTTCGCGCCCCAGGTGGTGGGATGTTTGGCGTACGCGAGCAGATCCTTGGCGCCAAATGGAACGCCCTGCAAGGGGCCGCGGAGACGATCGCGCTTAATATCGCCGTCAACCTCTTTGGCGTCGCGCAGCACGTCCTTGCGTAGCGAGAGCGCGAGCGCGTTGTAGCGAGGTCCGATGGTCTCCAGACGATCGCAAAAGGCACGCGCCAGCTCCACCGCGGAGAATTCCTTCTTGGTGAGTTTCTGATTGATCTCGGCGATGCCGGCGAAGAAGATGTCGTCCGGGATCGAGCTCATGGTGCTTAGGGTTTGAACGTTGTCGCGGGCTCGGCCGTCATCGGCAAAGGAAATTTGTCGAGTTGATCGGCATTATCATGGATCTGGGCTCGCGAGGCTTTCAGCTCTTCGTCGGCGTTGGCGGGCAACGGCTGAGTTTGAACTTGGGGCCGGGCCAGCAAAACCGCGGACGTGGATAGCGCGGCGGCGAGTTCACGGCGAGTGAACTTACTCATAGACTCTAGTGTAGTTCAGGCTGAAGCAGCAGACGTGAGGCCGCTATTGACAGGCCGACGCCAAGGCCTCGGTGGCGGCCTTCTCCATGATGGAGCGCGGGGCAGACGCGCCGGTCCATATCTCGAACTGCTTGCTGGCTTGTTCCAGAAACATCTGAAGGCCCGGGATCACGGCGGAACCTTGGGCGGCCGCATGACGCAAGAGCGTGGTTTCGAGCGGGTTGTAGACCATGTCGAAGACCAGTTCGGCGGGAATGGCGTCGGGGAAAAAACAGGCTTCAGGATGAGGGAACATGCCAAGCGGCGTGGCGTGGACCAGGGCGTCGAACTTGCGGCCGTTCAACTGGTCGCGCAGCAGGGACTCGGCGCCACAGGCCCGGGCGAGCGATCGCACGCGGTCCGGATTGCGGCCGACGATGGAAACCTTCGCGCCGCTGCCGACCAGCGCATACGCCGCGCTACGGGCGGCGCCCCCATTGCCAACCACCAGCACCGACGATTTCGACAAACGCAGCTTGCGGGATAACGGGACAGTCACGGCATCGGCATCGGTGTTGGCGCCCCGCCACTTGCCCGCTTTTTTCCAGACCGTATTCACGGCCCCGATGCGGCGCGCCAGCGGATCGACCACGTCCAGGTAGCGGATGATCTTTTGCTTGTGCGGGATGGTAACGCTAAAGCCGGCCACCGGCAACGACTCGGCCAGGATGAAAAAATCCTTCAACTGGGCGGGCTGAACGAGAAACGGAAGATAAACCGCATCCAGACGATGGGCCTGAAAGGCGCGATTGTGTACCGCCGGCGAGATGGAGTGACGCACCGGATCGGCAACGACGCCATAAATTTTGGCTGCGCGGGAAAACTTTTCGGCGCGATAGAGATGGCGTAGCACGCGAGCGCTCACTTGGCCGGAAGCGGTGCCTTCGGAAGCATTGGGCGCGGCGTAAGTGAACATGCCGCCCCAGGCGGTAGAAAGCACGCGCGTCGGAAATCCTGTCTCACCCATCGCCAGTACGATGAGCGGCGTGCGGGAGTGCGATTTGGTGAGTGATAGAATGCGTGAGTTGTCGGAAGGCTTGCGGGCCGTAGTGACGATTTTGTAGCCGTCGGCGGAAATGCGCACCATGCGGCGCAACACCGTTTCGGGCGACGGCGTGCCATCGTAATTGTGATAGGAAAGCAGCAGCAGGCCTTTGCCGCGCAGCGCCTCCAGGCGCGGGATGGCATTTTCGGCGCTTTCTATTTCGATGTCCACGGCGCGAGCGCCGGCGCCCAGCGCGGCATCGAGAATGCGAATCTGATCCTCCACGCTGCCGTTGAATTTCCCATGATTCTGATGGCGGCGGCAGGTGGCCAGAATGCAGCAGTCGGGATGAGCGGTAAGAAACTTGCGGATGGCGGCGATGCCTTGTTCGGGAGCGGGCAGGTAGTCGAGGCGGAATTCGAAAAAGGACTCGCCCGCGTTCACTTCGCGGCGCGCGTTCTCCAACAGCTTCTGCGCGTCGGGAAAGCCCATGGCAATGCAAATCCGAGGTAGCGATGATGGATGCGACATGAGCGCGGGAGGAAACAGCATAACACAGGGGCTTGGGTGGCTGGTGATTGGTGGCTAGGATTAGCCCCGGGAATTTGGGGGATGGGAGATGGCGTTCACACGCAACTCACGACTACAGACGCAAGATCTCGCTGGTGGCGAAACGCTCCTGCACGGGCTGATGCTCAATTTGGCCGGCGCCGTTTGGCTGTGGTTCCGACTGTAAGGCCCATTTCTCGTAACTGGGCTTTGGCCTTGGCCGCGATGTCGGGATGGTCATTCATATAACGCGCATAAAGGTCGCGAAACTCGCGCGCCGCCGAATCGTTCCTGCCGAGCTTCATCAGACACATTGCTTTCATGTAAAGGGCGTCGGGGGTCTTGGGGTTCTCGGGGAATTTCTCGAGCACGGCGTCGAAGGCCGTCAGTGCGTTATTGTAGTCCGCTTTCCGATAGTAGATGTCGGCAATGTAATACTGTGCGTTCGGCGCAAGTTCCGTGCCGCTGAAATACTTCAAATAGTCGTTGAACTCCTGAAAGGCAATGTCGTACTTGCCGGCCAACTGGTCGCTATACGCACTGGTGTAAAGCGTGCCGGCTTGCAGACCTTGTGGAGGAGCGCCGTTGGCGGTGCCGGGCGAGATGGAATTCGGATCGCCGCCGGCCCCCGGGGCGGGCGGAGGAGCGGCAGCGGGCGCGCGGACGGTATTGATGAGGTTCTCGAGGTCGGCGATCTTGGCATCCAGCTTGCCCATGCGGGTGTTCATATCGAGCACGGATTCGCGCACGGCGCGGAAATCCTCAGACATCTGGTCCAGCTTCTGGCCGACGTTGGCGACGGGGGCGGTGAGGCTTTGCTGTTGCTGCTTCATGGTGTCGTTGAAACGGTTCTCCATGACAGCCACGGCGGTGTTGGTGCGATTCACGCTCTCCAAGGTTTGCTGCGTCAGCGTCTGGATGGCGACCATCTTCTGATCGATCGAGCTTTGCAGCATGCGCACCTGGTCCTGCAACATGGCCACGTCGCGCTGCAGTTCCACAATCTCTTTGCTCGCCCCAAAGGCAAAAGGCGACAGCGCGAGGAATACAATGACGACACGAGAAAGGCTCATAAACAGACTCCTGTGTGCCGCGGGAGGCATATGATAGCGCCCCCGCGGCTCTATCTCAGCTTACTGGCCGGGCGACAAGTGCGCGCGGCGGTTCTTCTGCCAGCAATCCTCGGTCGCATCCGTGCATTGCGGCCGCTCCTTGCCGTAGCTAATCGTCTTCAGACGATCTGCCGGCACGCCCAGTTGCACCAGGAAATCCTTGGCGGCGGTGGAGCGGCGGTCACCCAGCGCCAGGTTGTACTCGGCCGATCCGCGCTCATCGCAATGACCTTCCACCACCACCGAGAAATTCGGGTCCTGCTGGAAGATCTGCTTCAGCAGCGCAGCATCTTTTGTCAGAGCGTCACGCCCGTCGGCACGTATTTCGCTCATATCGAAATCGAAGAACGCATCCTGCGCCTGACCAAGCAGCTCCGTACTCGATATTTGGGGAGGCTTGGAAGGCGGTGGCGGCGGCGGGGGAGCGCTGGTCACCTGCACGGTCACCGATCGCGAGTCCATTCCACCGGGGCCACGGGCGGTGAGCGTATAGTTGGTGCTGGTGCGCGGGAAAACCTGCCGCTGTCCATTGCTCTGCACCGCACCCACGCCGTTATCGATGGACATGTCGGTGGCACCGGTAATAGACCAACGCAAGGTGGAGGATTGCCCCGCCTCCACGGTAGAGGGTTCGGCAGTGAAATTGTTGATCACGGGCGCTGCCGGGGGTGGCGGAGGTGCTGGTTGCTGCTGCGGAGGCGGCGGCGGGGGCGGAGGCGGCGGGACTTTCTTCTTGCAACCCACCGCGAACAACACCAACGCCGACAGCAGCAGTAGCATACCGACTTTGGACCGGTGCAATCTCGAACTATCGCTCATCCTGACAATCTCCTCTTCTTAGTCTCTTTGATCGTTCGTTTTATTGTGTTGCTTTACTCCAGACAGGTTTTTCGTTGTTGCCTTGCATTGTGAGCTGCTGTTCGTTGTGGCCGTCAGCAGTCATAGTGTAAATCTGTGAAGTTCTGCCGCGCTTCGAGGAGAACACGATGTGGACGCCATCGGGCGCCCAAGTCGGATTTTCGTTTCGTCCCGCACCATGGGTTAACTGCACTACATCGCGGCTGGCGACGTCCATGACAAAGATATTGAAATTTCCCGGTTCGAATCCACGAGTCCATGCGAATGCAATGTGCTGGCCATCGGAACTCCACGCAGGGTTCACGGCATCGCCCTCCCCGGTAGTCAAGCGGCTCACATCGGTTCCGTCCATATTCATTCTATATATTTGCGGTGTGCCGCCGCGCCCTGAGACAAAGACGACATCCATCCCGGTGCGCGGATTTACCTTGGGCTCCACTTCCAGAGAGCCTGAGTGAGTAATGCGGTGCAAGTCTCCACCATCCAGGTCGGTCTCATAGATCTGAGAGAAACCGCCATTCGCGGTGGAATAAATCAGTAAGTGGCGACTGTCGGGAAGAAAATCGGAAGCCGCGTTCATCGACGCCTGTTGGTTATAGTAAACCAGCTTGCGTCCGGTTTCCACCGAATGAATGTAAATTTGGGGTTGACCGAGATTCTGCGTCTGGCTGCCGAATTGCGACGCATTCGCGTTGCGAGAAGAAGCGAGCACCGGGTAAGTGGTGAAGGCGATTTTGGTACCGTCGGGAGAAATCGCGGGAAAAGTTGTAATGGAACGGTAATTGGTGAACTGCTTTTGGTCGGAGCCGTCATAATTCATGGACCAAATCTCTTTGTGGCCGCTGCGGTCGGAAACAAAATAGATCCTGGTCCCGATCAGGCTGGTGGCGCCGAACTGTTTCAGGATATCGGCGGCGAATTCCTGAGCCACTTTACGCGATCCGGCTTCATCGAGCGACCCCAGATAGATTTTGCCGAGCAGTTGAGCGGAGCTGGGGTTGGCTTGGCGGACGTCGAAGAGCCATCCGTAGAGCACGAGCTGGTTGTTCTGGACGGCGGTATAGCCGAAAGCCAGGTAGTTGGCGTTGGGGGGCGGTCCGGACCAGTCGGCGAGCGAAGGACCGCCCTGCCGGAAATCGGACGGCTGCTGGGGGACCTGAGTCGAATAGAGGGTCTTCGGGATCATCTTCAACTGACCGGAGTTCTGGAGCTCGTTGAAAAGGGTGCTATTGAAGACGCCCATGAAATTCTGTGCGTCGCCGGAGCCGCGAAAATCGGGAACGGCGATGGAGGGCTTTTCGCCGTGCCCGTGCACGTCGCCGATAATGTTTTGCGCGCCGATACAGGCGGCAACGAGGAAGGCAATCGAGCTAAGAAGAAGAATTCGTTTCATTGCTGTAGTTGAAATCGAAGTTCCACGTTGGTGGAGCTTCCGCTGTAGTTGGGCGGGAGAGGAGGAAACGGACCTGCGTCCGTAACAGCGCGAAGGGCGGAATAATCCAGCGTGCTGTTGCCGCTGCGCTGGGCGATCCGCGCGTTTTTCACTGTACCATCGCGCGAAATATCGAACGTTACTACCACCAGAGGCAGGTGCATGCCGGCCAGTCCGCCGGTCTGCCATTTGTCGGTGACACGCTGCACCACCAAGTCAGCGTAAGCACCGAATTGATTTCCGAACGTGCTGTTAGGACCGATGCCCACCCCGCCCGCCCCCGGCTTTTCGAACATCGGTGAAACCGCGGCTTGTCCCACGTGGCTGAGAAGTTGGTTTTCCGGTATCGTCTGTGGGTGATAAGTATGCGAAGCCTCCGGCCGAGGCTGCCTTGTGGCAAGCTTGCTGGGCAGCGGGATCGCTTTCTCGGGAACCTTGACCTCCCGTTTGGGCTGCGGCTTCGGTGTCGGCGTCTGCGGAACCTGGGATTCGGTGTCATTGGCCACTGGATTTTTGATGCCGGCGTGCGATGGAAGGGGGATGGTCTTCACCGAATTGACAGCGACAGCGTTGCCAGCGCTAGTGTTGGCGGATCCCCAGACTTGTCGTGAATGCTGAAAGCTGATGCTGGAGATAATCAGCGCGCCGGCGATGGCGGCGTGCAGCAACACGGATTGAACGAACGGGCCGCCCAGCGATTCTTGCTGATCGAGGATGTCGGCGTGCTGCTGCATGGTTCCCGCTTATCGGCGTTTATCGGACTGGTCTTCAGGCTCGGTGACGACGTTCACCGCCAGTTTGGCGTCTCCCAGAGTGGCGATCACCTGCGCGATGGGGTCGAAGGGAGTGCGGCGGTCGGCTCGCAAGTAAACCGAGGATGCATTATGAAAGCGCTTGTGGATCTCGCCGGCGAGCAGGTTGATATTCACGGGCTTGTCGTTTAAGTACGACGTCCCTTCGCGCGTGATAGAGACTACGGGCAGATCCTGGACGTTTTCCTTCACCGGCTTGACCTTCGGCACTTCCACTTGCAAGCCAAACTCCATCACATGAGCGGTCAGCATGAAGATGATCAGCAAAACCAGGACAACATCAACCAAAGGAACGATGTTGATCTCGGCGAGCGCCGGGCTGCCGCGAAAGCGACCGCGCCCGAGTCCGCTGGAACTGTTCGTGGAGAATGCCATCTTATCGCTTTACCTCTCCAAGCTGCGCTCTGTCAGGTTCAGGAACTCGAGCATGAAGTCCTCCATGCGCGCGGCGAACTCCTTGATGGAGCTGCCAAAGATGTTGTAGAAAATGTACGCGGGAATGGCGGCGAAAAGACCCATCGCGGTGGTGATGAGCGCCTCGGAGATACCCGGAGCGACGGCCCGCAGGCTGGCGGCGCCGGCCGTGCTCAATTGCTGGAACGCGTCGATAATGCCCCAGACCGTTCCGAACAGTCCGATGAATGGCGAGACACCGGCGGTGGTTGCCAGGAGACTCATGTTCCGCTCCAGGCGCGTCAGCTCTTCGCTCATACCAAGCTGTAGTGTGCGCTCGAGCGACAGCGGGTTGGTGACGCTTCCGCGCGATTTCATCTGTCGCGACACTTCGCTGTATCCAAAGCCGAAGACGCCCACCAGCGGGCAGCGGTGGAATTGTTCACTGGCGGCGGCGATGGTGTCGAGCGCCGGAGCCTTGCGGAAGGCCCGCAGAAACGAGCGATTCGCCGATCGCGCCCGCCGGAACACGGCCCACTTGGAAAGAATAACTGCCCAGGACGAGAGTGAGAAGAATAGCAGGATCACCATCACCGCCTTTGGCAACGGACCGGAGCTTTGTATCAGGTCCCAAACTTCCAATTGCAGGAAGAGACCGCCCACGCTCGAAAGTATCAACCAAGCTCCTTCCGGCTCAAGACCACTGCCGCTAACACAGGACCGCTAACACTATGATATCGCGCCGCCACCGTTGCTCCAGATCGTAAAAAACAGAACTACATCATTCTGTTTTACGGATTCGCTCTGCTCTACAGTATGACGCAAACCGCGCGCGAATGGACGGCTCTCCCCTTCATTAGACGAACGGAAACCTCGTATAATTTCATCGAGTGTTGTTGGAACTGGTGGTCGAGAACTACGCCGTGGTGGAACGTGTCCGGGTGCGGTTTCACGCCGGCTTGAACCTGCTGACGGGCGAGACCGGGAGCGGAAAATCCATTGTGGTGGATGCACTTGGGCTGGTTTTAGGGGGACGCGCCTCGGCCGACATGGTGCGCTCGGACACCGAACGGGCACGCGTGGCGGCCATATTTGAAGCACCTAGGGACGCCGCTTTGCTGGGCCTGTTGGAGCAGGCCGGAGCTCCTGTGGAGGATGGCGAGCTGCTCATCGAGCGCGAGGTCCTGGCGGGAGGCAAGTCGCGGGCATTTCTGGGAAACCGGCCCGTCACCATGGCGCTATTGCGCGAGATCGCGCCGTTTCTGGGTGATATTCATGGGCAGCACGAGCAGCAACAGCTTTTTTCGAGCGAAGCGCAGCTAATATCGCTGGACGACTTCGCCGGATTAGACCAGCAGCGTGAGGAAGTTGGGGGCTTGTTCCGGCGCTGGAAAGGCATTGAGGGCGAACTCGAGGAATTGAATCGCTCGGAACAGGAAAAGCTCCGAATGGCGGACCTGTGGAGCTTTCAGCGCAAGGAAATCGACGCGGCGGCGCTGAAGCCGGGCGAAGATGCGCAACTGGAACAGGAGCGAGTGGTGCTGCGCAACGTTGCCAAGCTCCAGGAGAATGGGAATGCCGCCTACGCAGCCTTGTATGAAGAGCAGGAGAGCGTTTCGACGCAGCTTCGCACGGCCCTGAAGAAAATTGAAGAGCTGGCAAAGATCGACGCCAGCTTGGAGCGCGTGGTCGAGACGCTCCGGAGCGCGGCCATCGGCGTGGACGAGGCCTCCTATTCCATTCGCGACTATCTGGACACGCTGGAGGCGGATCCCAAGCGGCTGGATGAAATCGAATCGCGTTTGGCGTTGTTGGAGCGTCTAAAGCGTAAGTATGGATCCAGCCTGGACGACGTATTGGCGTTTTTGGAGGACGTTCAAACGAAGATGGAGGCCATCGAAACGGCCGGCGAGCGCAGATCCAAGTTGGAGCAGGAGCTCACGCAAGCCAGCGCCGTTTACCGGGAGCGTGCCGCTGCGTTGACCATCGCGCGCAAGATAGCGGCGGAGAAGCTGTCGAAAAAAGTGGAGACCGAGTTGGATTCGCTGGCGCTCGAAAGCGCCATCTTTCGTATCGAAGTAAGGGAGGCGAATTGGACCGAGAATGGCGCGGATCGCGTGGACTTTCTGATCTCGGCGAATGCGGGCGAAGAGCCTAGGGCGCTGGACAAAGTGGCGTCGGGCGGCGAGCTTTCGCGCATCGCGCTCGCTTTGAAGACGTCGCTGGGGTATTCACCAAGCCGCCCGCGCGCAAACGGCGTACAGCGGACTTTGGTGTTCGATGAGATCGATTCCGGTATCGGCGGCGGCGTGGCCGAAGCGGTAGGCCGGCGGCTGAAAAGGCTCTCGGGTTCGAATCAGGTACTCTGCGTGACGCATCTGGCGCAGGTGGCCGGGTTCGCCGATCATCATTATTCGGTGGAGAAGCACGAAGTGAAAGGCCGTACAGTGGCGGAGATCGAAGAGCTCAGTGGCGACGCGCGGACCCGGGAAATCGGCCGCATGTTGTCGGGCCAGAAGGTGACGCCGGAAGCGCTAAGGCATGCCGAGCAATTGATTCGTTTAGGCGCGGAACGCCGGTGAAACCGCACGTTGGAGTGAGCGCTCACGCGTTGCGGTTGAGATCGGCCGAATGGCTGCTGGTCATCTACTTCGGGTATGTCGCCGCCATCGCTCCGCGGTTTCCGCTGGCGCGGCCACTCATCTGGCGGCCGTTCCTGGTGGAATTGATGGTCTGCGTCTTGTTTCTGGCGCTGGCATACGGCGAGTTGCGCGAGCACGCGAAGCTATTCAGCATTATGCGGGATTGGGTTTCCGTAGCGCTGATCCTGGTGGCGTATCACGAAATGGACTGGTTCTCGGCGCTCGCTCGCGACTTTGACCTGGAGCTGCGATGGGTAGAATGGGACCGGACCATCCTCTATCACTGGGGATTGCAGCGCGGGATTGAGGCGCTGGGCGCGCTGGGGCCGCTTTATCTAGAGCTTTGCTACGCGCTGGTTTACGCCGTGGCGCCGTTCGTCGTGGCGGTCTTGTATTTCCAGAACCGGCTCAAGCGAGTCAATAGTGCGGTGTTCTTGTATCTACTGGGAACATTGCTCGCGTACGCGCTGTTTCCCTATTTCCCGAGCGATCCGCCACGGGTTGCGTTTGGGGGCAGCGACATGCCGAATATCACAACGGCGGTCCGCGAAGTGAATTTGTGGCTGGTGGGAAACCTGGGTATACATACCAGCGTGTTCCCGAGCGCGCACGTATCGTCGGCGTTCTCAGCCGCCTGGGCGCTGTTCGCTTTTCTGCCCGAGCGCAAGAGATACGGCTGGGGAATGCTGGTGTACGCCGTGAGCGTCGCGGTGGCTACCGTGTATGGACGCTACCACTATGCAGCAGACACCGTTGCGGGATTGGCGATCAGCCTGGTTCCCGGCGTTATGATTCTTCTTTCTCGTCGCCTTCGTGTTCACGACCTTCTTGGACTGCCTTGAGGCGCTCTTCGCGGCGCTTGGCGCGTTCGGCGGCACGTTTGACCAGTTCCGTGCCTACCAGCTCGAGCTTAGCGAGCTCGGCGCCATCACCCTTACGCCAGCCCAAACGCACGATGCGGGTATAGCCGCCGTTGCGCTGGCCGAACTTGGTGCCCAGCTTGTCGAACAGCTTCTTCACCGAGGCGGGCGTCCGGAGGAAAGCAGCGGCCTGACGGCGCGAATGCAGCGTGTCCTCCTTGGCGAGGGTGATCATCTTATCCACCAGCGGCCGCACGGCCTTCGCCTTGGGCACAGTTGTGATGACGAAATCGCTTTCAATCACGCTGGTAACGAGGCCGCGCAGAAGTGAATTACGCGCGGCGATGTTGCGTTTGAGTTTGTATCCGGCTACCCCGTGTCGCATGGTTACTCCGAGATCTCATCCAATTCCGCCAGCTCGTCGGTTCCACCGAAGTGCGGCAACGAAGGCGGCGGCGCCACCAAGCGGCCCTGCGCATCGAACTTCATACCGAAGGTCAAGCCCAGGTTGGAGAGGATTTCTTTGATTTCGTTAAGCGATTTGCGGCCGAAGTTCTTGGTGCGAAGCATCTCGGCTTCGGTCTTCTGCACCAAGTCGCCGATGGTTTGGATGTTGGCGTTCTTCAGGCAATTGTAAGAACGGACGCTTAGCTCCAGTTCCTCGACGGAACGGTTGAGCACTTCGTTCATCTGGCTGGCGCCGCGCTCGGCGGGCTCTTCGGCGGTCTCCGGCAATTCTTCGAAATTGATGAAGATCGCCATGTGATCCTTGAGCAGCTTGGCGGCCTGTCCGATGGCGTCTTGCGGTGAAATGGCTCCATTGGTCCAAACTTCGAGCGTAAGCTTGTCGTAATCGGTCATCTGGCCCAAGCGAGCCGCCTCGACGGCGAAGTTCACCTTGCGCACGGGCGAGTGAACGGAGTCGATGGGGATGTAGCCCAAAGCCAGATCTTCGTCGTAATTGCGGTCGGCAGCCACATAGCCGCGACCGGTCTTGAGGCGCATCTCGATGTTGAGCTTGCCGCCTTCGCCGACGGTCGCGATGGGCAAGTTGCGATCCAGGACTTCGACGTCGGCATCGGTCTCGATCTGCCCGCTGAGCACCTGGCCAGGCCGGTCGACACGGAGCCGCGCGATGCGGATGCCTTCGCCGCTCATCTTGAATGGAACTTGCTTCAGGTTCAGGATGATGTCGGTGGCGTCTTCGACCACGCCCGGGATGGGACTGAATTCGTGAGCCACGCCTTCGATGCGGATGGAGGTGATGGCGGCGCCTTCAATGGAGCTCAGCAGGACGCGGCGCAGGCCTGTGCCGATGGTGGCGCCGAAACCGCGCTCGAATGGCTGCGCGGTGAACATGCCGTAGCGCTCGGTGAGAGTTTCGGTGTTAGCGATCAGTCTTTTCGGCTTTTGAAAACCTTTGAACATTTTTCAATTTTTCCTTTTCTCGATCCCCGGCTTGAACCGCGCGCTGGCGGCCCAAAACAGGATCGGCCTCTTACTTCGAGTACAACTCGACGCTTCGAATACAACTCAGCTATTTTGAATACAATTCCACAATCAACTGCTCGTTGAGCTGGATCTGGACGAGTTCTTCTCGTTTGGGCTGCGCGATCATCCGGCCCTTGAGATTGTCGCGGTCTACCTCGAGCCAGTTGGGCGAGGGCGCGTGAGCGGTGGCGTCGCGGGCAGCCAGAATGGTCGGATTGTTCTTGCTCTTCTCGCGAATTTCGATGACGTCGTTCAATCGGACTTCGAACGAAGGGATGTTGACCTTGTGGCCGTTCACCAGCAAATGACCATGGCGGACCAGCTGGCGCGCCTGGCTGCGGCTGGTTCCGAGGCCCATGCGATAGATCACGTTGTCGAGACGCCGTTCGAGCGAATTCAGCATGTGTTCGCCGGTGACGCCTTTGGTGCGGAAGGCGCGCTCGAACAGATTGCGGAATTGTCCCTCCATCAGGCCATAGTAGCGGCGAGCCTTCTGCTTCTCGCGCAACTGGAGGCCATAGCCAACAATTTTTGGCTTACGATCCTTGCCGTGCTGGCCGGGAGCAAAGTTCCGCTTTTCGATGGCACACTTTTCCGTGTGGCAACGCTCCCCTTTTAGAAATAATTTCATGCCCTCACGCCGGCATAGCCGGCAAACGGGGCCATTGTATCTTGCCATTCCTTCTTTACCTTCCTTGTTTCAAAGGTGCAGTTTACGGCCGGAGCCTTCGTCCTGCTTGACTCACGAACATCCGCTCCCTCACGGTCGCGGCTCAGTTATACACGGCGGCGTTTCGGAGGCCGGCAGCCGTTATGCGGGATCGGCGTCCGATCCTTAATCGACTTGACTTCAATTCCCACGGTGGCCAGCGCGCGCACAGCCGATTCGCGGCCGGCGCCAGGTCCTGAAACGCGCACTTCCACCGAACGGAGCCCATATTCTTTGGCTTTGTTGGCTGCGGTCAGCGAGGCTTGCTGCGCTGCGAAGGGCGTGCCCTTGCGCGAGCCTCGAAATCCGAGCGAACCGGAACTGGACCAGGCCAGAACGTTGCCCACCAGATCGGTGAAGGTCACGATGGTGTTATTGAACGAAGCCTGGACATGCACCAAGCCGTTGGACACCACCTTCTTTTCCTTCTTCTTGAAGGTTTTCTTCTTCGTAGTCTTTGCAGGGGCTTTAGCCATTGGTAATCCTTAGGTCTTGCCGGTCGCTTTCTTCTTGTTGGCGACGGTTCCGCGGCGAGGTCCTTTCCGCGTGCGGGCGTTGGTGTGGGTGCGCTGTCCGCGGACCGGCAGGCCGCGGCGATGCCGCAACCCGCGATAGGAACCCATTTCGATGAGGCGCTTGATGTTCAACGAAAGTTCCTTGCGGAGATCGCCCTCCACCGATCCTTCATTCTCGATGAGGGTTCGAACACGGTTAATTTCGTCTTCGGTCAGGTCGGCAACCTTCTTGGTCGCATCCACGCTGGCCCGATGGAGCAGTGAAAGCGCACGGGTGCGCCCGATTCCGTAGATATACGTCAGACCGATATCGGCCCGCTTCCTGGCTGGTAAATCGACACCTGCAATACGCGCCATAGTTTTCCTCTTATCCCTGCCGCTGCTTATGCTTCGGATTGCTGCAGATGACCCGGACCACGCCCTCGCGGTGGATCACTTTGCATTTGTCGCACATTTTCTTGACTGATGCCCGGACTTTCATTTCATCTCCCCCGCAGGCAAGAGCGCCTGCGCTAAAGCGTGCGCTACGTCAGTAACCTAATAATTCTTCCACGGCCGGGATCGTGCGGCGACAACTCCACCTGTACCCGATCGCCTAGCCTGACTCGCAAAAAATTCGTCTTCGCCGCGCCGGCCGCATGCGCCAGAACCACGGCTTCGTTTTGCAACTTCACTTTCACGACCGCACGCGGCATTAGTTCTACCACGATCGCGTCTACCGCCTTCACGGCCGCGTCAACACCCAGGGACCGTTGGAGGTCACCGCCACGCAATGCTCAAAATGCGCCGATAGCGAATGATCCTTAGTAACGGCCGTCCACTTGTCCGGCAAAACGCGCATCTCCGCGGCGCCGGCGTTCACCATCGGTTCAATCGCCAGCACCATGCCTTCTTTCAGCCTCGGATTCTCGTTCCGGCGATCCACGTAATTGGGGACTTGCGGCTCTTCATGCAGCTTGGTACCGATGCCGTGCCCCACCATCTCGCGAACCACCGAGAATCCGTTTTCCACCACATGCTGCTCCACCGTTCCACAAATGTCGAACAGGCGGTTGCCCGCCCGCACCTTGTCGATGGCCAGTTCCAGCGATTCCTTGGTCACTTCCAGCAGCTTCTTAGCCGACTCGTTAATCTCGCCCACGGGAACGGTCACGGCCGAATCGCCGTAATAGCCGTTCAACTGGACACCCGTGTCGATAGAAACGATGTCGCCCTTCTTCAATTTCGTTTTCGCCGACGGCATGCCATGCACGATCTGATCGTTCACCGACGTGCACAGCACGTACGGATACTTGCTGCCGGCCGACGGCGTGTAATAACCTTTGAAGGCCGGCTTGGCGCCCGCGTCCTTCATCATCTTCTCCGCGGCAACTTCCAGATCCTGGGTCGTGACGCCTTCTTGGACCATTTTCGAAAGGTCCTGCAAGATCTGCCAGACGAGCATACCACTCTTGCGCATCTGGTCCAACTCGTTGCGGTTCCTGCGGATAATCATCTCCGGAGACTGGTTTCCGCGGGGGCAGGCACACACTCGCCCTTTTCGCGAAAAAGACTGATAAATCCATCATAGAGCAAAATCATTCGTTTAGGCACGGGACACGCGGCTTAAGAGACACTGCTGCGCCGCCCCCGAATCCGGCCGGAGCGCGGCGTGAAACCTTCGTAATGCCGCATGATCAACTGAGCTTCGATCTGGTTGACGGTGTCCATCGCGACGCCCACCACAATCAGCAGCGACGTGCCGCCGAAGAAAAAATTCACGTTCAGCCCGTCCAGCAGCCAGCGCGGGAAATAGTTATCGATAAAGTTGCCCACCAGCGGCAGGCGCTGCAATTTAATGCCTGCAATCATGATCTGCGGAATCAGCGACAGCACGGAAAGGTATAAGCCGCCCACCACCGTGATCTTCGTGAGTACCTTGTTCATGTAGTCGGCGGTGTTCTTGCCGGGTCGAATGCCGGGGATGAATCCGCCGTACTTGCGCATGTTGTCCGCCGCTTCATTGGGATTGAAGATAATGGACACGTAGAAGAAGCAGAAGAAAATGATGAGGACACAGAAAAGGAGGTAGTACAGCGGCTGATTTCCGCCGATCGAATCGAGCATGCCGCTCAGAATCGGGCTATTCTTCACCACTTGCCAGTTGGTGAGCGTCTGCGGGAAGGCCAGCAACGAGGAGGCGAAGATTACGGGGATCACACCACCGGCGTTGACTTTCAGCGGCAGGTGCGTGGATTGACCGCCCATCATCTTGCGACCCTGAATGCGCTTGGCGTACTGCACTGGAATGCGGCGCTCGCCGCGCTCCACCAAAACGATGAAGGCGACCACGGCAACCATGATGGCAAGGATGATGACTAGGTGAATGGGCGTCCAATCGCGTACCTTAAACACGTGGTCGTAGATGTTTTGGATTGCGCGTGGGAGCCCGACAACGATTCCGGTAAAGATCAGCAGCGACATACCGTTGCCGATTCCGCGCTCGGTGATCTGCTCACCCAGCCACATGATGAACGTGGTCCCGGCCGTGAGCGTGATAACGCACAACGAGATGAAGCTGAAGCCCGGATTCATCACAAAGCCGCCGCCGGATTTTTGCAGGGTCAGGGCGATACCGAAGGATTGCACCAAAGCGAGGATGATGGTGAGGTAGCGGGTCCACTGCGTGATCTTTCGGCGGCCCAGTTCGCCTTCCTTCTGGAGCTTTTCAAGAGTCGGAACCACCACGGTCAACAATTGCAGAATGATGGACGCGGTGATGTAGGGCATAATGCCCAGGGCGAAGATGGTTAGCCGGCGTAAATTGCCGCCGCTGAACATATCCATGAATCCGAAGATTCCGCCCGCGTTCTGTTGGAAATATTCCTGCAACCGGTTAAAGTCGACTCCCGGAGTTGGGATGTGCCCGCCAAACCGATACACGGCCAATAAACCCAGCGTGAAGAAGATACGCTTCCGCAGGTCCGGAATCCGGAACATATTGGCGATGGTGTCGAACAGCTTCATCGTTGCCTACCTTTTTGGGCCTACCTCGATTGGCTTTCTTACTCGCTCCCGATCACGTTTCCGCTGCCGCCGGCCTTCTGGATTTTCTCCAGGGACGACTTCGAAAATACGTGAGCCCGCACTTCAATCTTGCGGGTAATGTCGCCCGAGCCAAGCACCTTGAGCCCGGCGCCGAGCTTCTTAATAACGCCGAGTTCGAGCAACCGTCCCGGATCGAAGGCGCTGCCTTCCAACTGCTCCAGCCGCCCCACATTTACGATGGCATACTCTTTCTTGAAAATGTTGGTGAACCCGCGCTTGGGCAGGCGACGATGAAGGGGCATCTGGCCGCCCTCGAAACCGCGCATCATACTGTAGCCGGAAATGGATCGTGCGCCTTTGGCGCCGCGGCCGGAATATTTGCCGCGCCCGCTACCCATGCCTTGTCCGATGCGCTGGTTCTTTTGCTTTTGCCCTTTCGGCGGATGAAGATCGCTGAGATTCATGGTCGTTCCTTTAGTCCTTGACGATGGCCAGCAGGTGCGGGATCTTAGCCACCATGCCGCGGAATACGGCATCGTCCGGACGCACCACAACGCGGTTCATTTTCTTTAAGCCGAGCGATCGCACGATCGACTTGTGCTTTTCAGGGCAGCAGATCGGGCTTCCAATCAGCTTTATCTTAATAGTGCCAGCCATAGCTTTAGCCCACCTTCTCCTGCGCCAGACCTCGCATCTCCGACGTCTGCCCCCGGTCGCGCAACTGCTCCAGCGCGTTGATCGTGGCCTTGACGACGTTGTGCGGATTGCGCGAGCCAATGGATTTCGTGAGCACGTTCGTGATGCCCACCGCTTGAATCACGGCGCGCACCGGCCCGCCGGCGATGACGCCCGTTCCTTCCGGAGCCGGCTTCAACAGCACCAGTCCGCTGCCGAATCGTCCAAGCACCATATGCAGGATTGTGGTGTCAAGCACGTTGACCCTGCGGAGATTCTTCTTCGCCGCTTCAATGCCCTTCTTGATCGCGGCCGGAACTTCCTTGGCCTTGCCGGTGCCGAAGCCGACGATCTTCGCGCCTGGATCGCCAATCACAACCAGAGCCGAAAAGCTCAGGTTCTTGCCGCCCTTGACCACTTTCGTAACGCGATTGATCGAGACCACCTGCTCCTTGAGGTTCAAGGTGTTGGCATCGATCCGTTTCGCCGTGAGTGTTGCCGCCATGGTTAAAACTCCAATCCTGCTTCTCGCGCGGCATCGGCCAGGGCCTTCACGCGCCCGTGATAGAGATAGCCTCCGCGATCGAACACAACTTTGCTGATGCCCTTGGTCTTGGCGCGTTCGGCGATCAGCTTGCCGATCTCTTTGGCGCCGGCCAAATTGCCGCCGCTCTTGACGCTTGAATTCTTTTCGCCCGAAGACGCGGCCGCGAGCGTTTTTCCCGCGCGATCGTCAATCACCTGCGCGTAAATATGCTTCAGGCTGCGGAACACGGCCAGGCGCGGGCGCTCCTGGCTGCCCTTGAGTTTGAGCCGCGTGCGCGTATGAATGCGAACGCGAACGTCGTTCTTAGAAGATTTCGCCATTTACTTCGCTCCTGCTCCCGCAGTTTTGCCGGCCTTCTTGCGAAGCACTTCACCGGTGTAGCGTACGCCCTTGTTCTTGTATGGATCGGGCGGGCGCAGCGCGCGGATGTTCGCCGCCACCTGTCCCACCATCTGTTTGTCGTAGCCACTGAGGACCAAATGCGTCTGCTTGTCGATTTTGAGATCCACGCCGTCGGGCAGCAGCAGTTCGATAGGGTGCGAGTAGCCGAGAGTGAACGTCGCGATCTTACCCTTGACGTCGGCGCGATAACCGGTACCGGTGATGTCGAGTTCGCGTGTGAAGCCGGTGGAGACACCTTGCACAGCGGCGGCAGCCAATGCGCGGGTGAGCCCGTGCAGAGCGGCCTGTTGATCGGACTGGCGCAGAAATTCAAGAGTCCCGTCGACTTGGCGCCCCTCGACACCTTCCGGTATGGGCACACTGAGCTTGCCCTTGGGGCCTTCCACCAGCAGCTCGGCGCCCAAGGTGATCTTGACGCCCTTGGGCAGAGGAATCGGTTTCTTACCTACTCGCGACATATATTAAGCTCCAGGCATCGGCATGAGCGCCGACGCGGCACGCACGAGTGCGCACGCTACATCTACCACAACTGACATAAGACCTCGCCCCCGACGCGTTCCTTCCGCGCCGTGCTGCCAGTCATCACGCCGCGCGCCGTGGTCAAAATATTGATGCCGAGACCGCCCAGCACCTTGGGAACTTCCTGGCTACCGACATAGACGCGGCACCCGGGCCGCGAAACGCGCTCGATCCGCGAGATCACCGGCACGTTGCCCGGCGTGTACTTGAGATAAATGCGGATGCTGCGTTTGGCGCCCTCCTCGGCCAGCTTGAAGTTGACGATGAAGCCTTCTTCCTTCAAGATGCGCGCGATCTCCATCTTGAGCTTGGAGGCAGGCACGTCCACTTTGGGATGGCGCGCCGACTGCGCGTTGCGAATGCGCGTCAGCATGTCGCCGATGGGATCGGTTATGGCCATGTTTCTACTCCGGGGCTCCTTTCCTTACCAGCTCGCTTTGATCACGCCGGGAACCTCGCCCGCAAGAGCGAGTTGGCGGAAACAAATGCGGCACAAGTTGAATTTGCGAATGTAGCCGCGCGGCCGGCCGCAACGGAAACACCGGTTGCGAAGCCGGATCTTCACCCGGGGTGCGATATTCTTGTCGGCCGCGATCCTGGCTCTAGTTGCATCTTCCTTCGCGATCTTCGCTGTCGTTGCCATGTATTCCTTGTATTCTGACTTCTGAATTCTGTCTTTCTGAATTCTCTTTTGCTATTGCCGGAACGGCATCCCCATGTGCCGCAGCAGCGCAAGCCCTTCGGCGTCGGTCTTAGCGCTGGTGGTGATCGAAATATTCATGCCCTTGACCTTCTCCACCTTGTTGTAGTCGATCTCGGGAAAAATCAGCTGGTCGCGCACGCCCAAGGTATAATTACCGCGCCCGTCGAATGATTTCGAGGAAACGCCACGAAAATCGCGGACGCGAGGCAGGGCGACATTCATCAACCGGTCCAGGAATTCATACATCCGGTCGCCGCGCAGGGTCACCATGGCGCCGATCGACATGCCCTCGCGCAGTTTGAAAGCCGCAATGGATTTCTTCGCCTTGGTCACCACCGGCTTTTGCCCGGCGATCTGGCTCAGTTCGTTCACCGCGCCGTCCATGAGCTTGGCATTCTGAGTGGCTTCGCCCAAGCCGATATTGACTGATACCTTCTGGATCTTCGGCACGGCCATCACGTTCTTATAGCCGAACTCCTTCACCAGCGTTGGAATCACGCTTTTCTGATAATGCTGCTTGAGTCTTGCTTCTGCCATCTAGGGAATCCTCTAACCTTTGGTGATTACTTTAGCCTTTTGTATCAAGCGCCTCGCCGCTCTTCTTGGCGATGCGGACGCGCCGCGTGGACGTGCCGGCTGGCTCCGCCTTGTAGCCCACCCTTGTGGGGACGCCGCCCGAAGTGAGCGCCATCACGTTAGAAATCGAGATCGCGCTCTCTTTCTCAGCAATGCCACCCTTGATCTGCCGCTGCGGATTGGGACGGGTGTGACGCTTGATCATGGACACGCCTTCCACAATCAGCTTGCCGCGCCAGCGATCGACCGAAATTACCCGGCCGGTTTTGCCTTTGTCGCGCCCTGCGATCACCTTCACCTGGTCGTTCTTCTTGATCCGGGTCTTATGAAACTCTTTTTCGACCGGTCGCTTGGGCATCAGATTACCTCCGGCGCGAGCGACACAATCTTCATAAAGCGCTTGTCGCGCAATTCGCGCGCCACAGGACCGAACACGCGCGTGCCCACCGGTTCGCCAACTTCGTTGATCAACACGGCGGCGTTGGAATCGAACCGGATGTAGGTGCCATCCTTGCGGCGCGACTCCTTGCGCATGCGGACGATCACGCAGCGCACCACTTTGCCTTTCTTAATCGGCGATTCGGGCGTCGCTTCCTTGACACTCGCGGTGACGATATCTCCCAAGCCGGCTCGCAATCCCAAATCCCCGCCGCGCGGCAATATGCACATCAGCTTGCGGGCGCCGCTGTTGTCGGCCACCTCGAGGATGGTGCGCATTCCAATCATGATTTCCTCCCAGAGCCTTTGGGTGCCGATTCCTTGGGGTGGGCCGATCCCTTGGCACGCGGCGATTTCGAGCCCGAAGTGGGCTGAGTGGTGTCGAGGTCGACCGCGCTGGGCTCCACCGCCACTTGCACAGCTTTCCGCAGCACTTCGCCCAGGCGCCAGCGCTTCAGCTTGCTCATGGGACGGCACTCGATGATGCGCACGGTATCGCCGATCTGCGCCCTCTGCTCTTCGTCGTGGGCGTAGAACTTGCTCCGCCGGTTGATGATTCGCTTGTAAATGGGATGGGGAACGCGCCGGGTTACCTCGACCACAATGGTCTTGGTCATTTTGGCGGAAACTACTTCACCGACCTTCTCGTTCTTATTCCCGATCCTCTTGACTGCCGCACTGTCGGCCATGGCTTACTTCCCCTTCTTCTTTTTCTTGGGCGAAGGCTCGGGCGCGGTTTCCGGATGCAGCTCGCGATCGCGCAGGATGGTGAGAATCCGCGCGCGGTCCTTACGTATGTTCCGAACCTTCTTCAGTCCGTCGCTCTGGCCCATGCTGAGCTGGAATCGAAGACGGAAGTTCTGTTCACGGATCTCCGCCGCTTGTCTGCGCAACTCGTCGCTATCGAGTTCCCGTATTTTGTCTGCTCTCATCGCTTTTCCCCCGCTCCCTCACGGCCGCGGCGCAGTTTTCCATCGCTCCCTGTAGTCGCGGCTCGGTTCATTCTCCGGTGTTATCCTCACGGCTCACCAGCTTGGTGGGCAGCGGCAACTTGCCGGCGGCCAGCCGAAAAGCTTCTTGCGCGGTGGCTTTCGGAACGCCTTCCATTTCAAATAAGATCTTGCCGGGCCGGATCACGGCCACCCACTGTTCGGGCGCGCCTTTGCCCTTACCCATACGGGTTTCAGCCGGTTTCTTTGTAATCGGCTTGTCGGGAAACAGGCGTATCCAAACTTTGCCGCCACGCTTGATGAACCGCGTCATAGCCACGCGGGCCGCCTCGATTTGCCGGTCTGTGATCCAACCGCAGCGCATGGCTTTTAGACCATAGTCTCCAAACGCGAGGCTGGAGCCGCGCCAGGCTTTGCCGGTCATACGGCCGCGCTGCTGTTTCCTGTATTTGACCTTCTTTGGCATCAACATGACGATGTGTCTCCGCTATCCTTGCCCTTTATCTTTGTTGGCAGACGGTTCGGCGCCCGGTGTGCCGTTCGATTCGGTGGGCGTCTCTTTCGCTTCCCGTTTCCAGGTTGGCTGCGGCGGCGCCAGGGGCGGCAGAATGGGTGCAACCCGCGGCACCGATCCAGTGTCTGGGGGCGCCTGCGTCACCGGTCCGCTCGGTTCCGGCGCGGGAGGTGCAAACGCGGTGCCCGGACGCCGCTCCCGACGATCGCGCAAGGGCTGGCGGCGAGGCTCCGGTTCATTGCGCATGGAATCGCGGCGGCCGCTTTCCAGAATCTCACCCTTATAGGTCCAGCACTTGATCCCGATAACGCCGTAGGTAGTATAGGCCTGCGCGAAACCGTAATCCAGGTCGGCGCGCAACGTATGCAGCGGAAGCTGCCCTTGCAAATACCATTCGCTGCGCGCGATTTCCGCCCCGTTCAAGCGGCCCGATACCCGAACCTTAATGCCCTTGCAGCCAAAGCGCAGCGCCGAATCGACAGCTTTTCTCATGGCTCTTCGAAATGCCACGCGCTTTTCAAGTTGCAGCGCAATCGATTCGGCGACGAGTTGGGCGTCCAACTCCGGCTTATGTACTTCTTGAATATCGATGAAAACTTCGCGCTTGGTCTTCTTGGCGAGGTCGCCCTTGAGCTTCTCGATTTCGGCGCCCTTGCGCCCGATGATGATGCCAGGCCGCGAGGTGCGAATCGTAACCCGCAGCTTGTTGCCGGGCCGGTCCACTTCGATGGAACTGACGCCGGCGGATTTCAGCCGCTCGCGCAACGCACCCTTCAACTCCAGGTCTTCGCGCAAAAGCTTGGCGTAGTCCTGTTTGGCGAACCAGCGCGATCGCCAGGTCTTGGTGACGCCCAGGCGAAAGCCGTACGGATGTACTTTCTGTCCCACTATGCGTTCTCCTCGGTTGCCGGCGTTGCACCGGTCTTGTCGCTGACCACCACCGCGATATGCGATGTACGCCGCTGGTAGCGATAGGCCCGGCCCATGGGTGCGGGCCGGATGCGTTTCTGCCGCGGCCCCTCGTTGACGTAAGCCTCGCTCACCACCAGTTCATCCACATCCACGTCGTTGTTGCGGTTCTCGGCGTTGGCGATGGCAGAATCCAGTACCTTGAGCACGGTGGGCGCCATGCGCTTGTTGGTCTGGCGCAAAATCATGCGCGCTTCGTTGGCCGAACGGCCGCGGATCAAGTCCACCACCAGCCGGGCCTTCTGGGGCGACGATCGAATGTATCGGGCTTCTGCTCTAGCTTGCATCGTTATTCCCTCAAAGACGGCTCCTTAGGCCGGTTTCGCGCTCTTTTCCGTAGTCGCCGCAGCCTTCACGGAGTGGCCTTTGAACTGGCGCGTCGGCGAAAATTCTCCCAGTTTGTGGCCCACCATGTTCTCGGTAACGTAGACCGGAATAAACTTCTTGCCGTTGTGGACGCCCAGGGTGTGGCCAATGAAATCGGGAATGATGGTGGAGCGGCGCGACCAGGTACGCAACACTTTCTTTTCGTTCTTGGCGTTCATGTCGGCCACCTTCTTGGCCAGGTGGTCGTCGGTGAACGGTCCTTTTTTGAGTGATCTGCTCATTGTTCAGTCGTCCCTACTTCTTCGCCTTCCGGCTCACAATCCACTTGTTGGTGCGTTTGTTATTGCGCGTCTTGAATCCACGCGTCGGCTGGCCCCATGGCGTCACCGGATGCCGGCCGCCCGATGTCTTGCCTTCGCCGCCGCCATGCGGGTGATCCACCGGATTCATCGACACGCCGCGATTGTGCGGTTTCTTGCCAAGCCAGCGCGTCTTGCCCGCCTTGCCGTGCGATTCATTTTCGTGCTCGACGTTGCCCACCTGACCGATGGTGGCCATGCATTCAACCTGCACGCGGCGGATTTCGCCCGAAGGCAGCTTCAGCAGCGCGATTCCACCTTCGCGCGAAACCAACTGGGCCTGCGCGCCGGCCGATCGCGCCATCTGAGCGCCCTTGCCCGGCCGCAGTTCGATATTGTGAACCACCGTGCCCGCCGGAATGTTCTTCAGCGGCAGCGCGTTTCCGATCAGGATGTCGGCTTCGGCGCCCGAAGTCACGGTGCGGCCTACCACGAGACCCACTGGACAAATAATGTAGCGCTTCTCGCCGTCCGCGTAATTCAGCAGCGCGATGCGTGCCGTGCGGTTGGGATCGTACTCGATGGCGGCAACCCTCGCGGGAATACCGACCTTGTCGCGCTTAAAATCGATCGCTCGATACGCCTTCTTGGCCCCGCCGCCGCGGAATCGCGACGAGATCAGGCCCTCGCTGTTGCGTCCGCCGGTACGCTTCTTTCCCTCCACCAGCGACTTCTCAGGAGTCTGCTTGGTGATCTCGTCACGGGAAACAACACTCATGAAGCGCCGGGACGGCGTCGTCGGATTGTAGCTCTTCATCGCCATAACGTGAACTCCCTAACCCCTAACCCCAAATCCCTAAATTTCGGCGTACTCGGGAACCTTCTGCCCGGGCTTCAGCCGAACATAGGCCTTCTTCCAATCCGATCGATAGCCGGAAAACTTTCCGCGCCGCCGCAGCTTGCCCTCAATGTTCACGGTGCGCACGTCGGCCACCTTCACCTTGAACAACTGCTCTACCGCCGCCTTCACCAGAGTCTTGTTGGCGGCCGGCGCGACTTCAAAGCAAAGCGTGCGCTCGCTGTCCTTCTTCGCGACACCTTTTTCGGTGACGATCGGCCGTTTGATCACTTCGTAGATGGTCATTTCGCCAGCGCCTCCGAAAGCTTCTCCGCTGCCGCCTGGGAGAGGAGCACGCCGGCGTGGCCCAGCAGAGAGTACACGTCAACCTCTTTCGTCGAAACCAGCGTGACGCCTTCCAGATTGCGGGCGCTTAGCGCCAAGTTGCGATTTTCGCCGTTGTCGACCACCAAAACCGTCTTGGGCGCTCCCAGCACATCCAGCACCGCGCGCATCCCTTTGGTCTTGTGATCGGCCAGCGTGAATTCATTCACCACGCGCAATTCACCGTCGCGCAGCTTTGCTGACAAGGCCGACCGCAGCGCACCCAGCAGCATCTTGCGCGGCAGCTTGTAGCTGTAATCGCGCGGTTGCGGACCATGTGTCGTTCCGCCGTGCCGCCACAGCGGCGATCGGATGGAGCCCATGCGCGCGCGGCCCGTGCCCTTTTGCCGCCACAGCTTTTTCCCTGATCCCGACACTTCGTGGCGCGTCTTGGTCTTAGCGTTTCCGCCCCGGCGCGCTGCCTGCGAATGCCGCACCGCCTCATAGAGCAGGTCCTTGTTGACCGGCGCACCGAAAACTTCGTCGGACAATTCGAGCGTGCCTACGACCGCGTTATTTAAATCGACAACATCTACACTCGGCATGGCTTTACGTCTCCGCTTACCTCTTGGCCCTTCTCACCAGCACATAACCGCCATTGGGACCGGGCACGGCGCCCTTGATCACCAGCACATTATCCTCGGCCACCACTTCCACTACTTCCAGATTCCGGATAGTTACCTGCTGGTCGCCCATGTGGCCGGCCATGCGGGTTCCCGGGAAAACTCGAGAAGGGAAGCTCGATGCACCGATAGAACCTGGCGCGCGATTGAACATCGATCCATGGCTGCCAGGACCGCCGCGGAAATGATGCCGCTTGATGATGCTGGTGAAGCCGCGTCCTTTACTCACACCGATCACGTCCACCTTGTCGGCGGGCTTGAACTGGTCTACCAGAACGCGATCGCCCTGTTTCAGGTCGTCGTCGCCCGGCCGCATGCGTACTTCGCGCAGAAACTTCACGCCGTCAGCGCTGGCTTTCTTCAAGTGGCCCGCCAGCGGCTTGGTGGTGTGCGATGCCTTCGCGAACTCGACCAACCCGAGTTGTACGGCGTCGTAACCATCGGTGGTCGGCGTTTTGCGCTGCACCACCACGCACGGTCCGGCCTTCAACAGCGTGACAGGAACAACCTGCCCGTCGGCACGGAATACCTGGCTCATCCCGATCTTTTTGCCTAAAATTCCTGGGCTCATAAGTACCTTTAGAATTCAAGAATCCAGAATTCAGAATTCAGAATCTACTTTCCCCGTCCGAATGCCTTGATCTCGACATCCACACCCGCCGGCAGATCCAACTTCATCAAGGCGTCCACCGTATCCTGGGTCGGCTCGAGAATATCGAGCAGCCGCTTGTGCGTCCGGATTTCAAACTGCTCGCGCGACTTTTTGTCCACGTGCGGCGACCTCAGCACGGTGTAGCGATTCTTGATAGTCGGCAGCGGAATGGGTCCCGCCACCGTCGCCCCGGTTCGCTTGGCCGTGTCGACAATCTCGGTGGTCGATTGGTCCAGGATGCGGTGATCGTACGCCTTGAGGCGGATGCGAATGCGTTCTCGTAGGCTCATCGTGCTACTCGAGGATCTCCGTCACGGTTCCCGCGCCCACCGTCCGGCCGCCCTCGCGGATCGCAAACCGCAATCCCTTGTCCATGGCCAC